>Ga0256404_1000657_pt1 | contig 88672 bp, 80 predicted proteins | sample RumenRJG_01DNA_FD_185990 | JGI IMG/M metagenome (GOLD analysis project Ga0256404, IMG submission 185990) | Bovine rumen microbial communities from Lethbridge, Alberta, Canada - RJG_01 | ecosystem: Host-associated > Mammals > Digestive system > Stomach > Rumen | place: Canada: Alberta | collected...
AAATAGGTTCCTTAGGGATTTTGCACCCTTTTTTAGGAACATGGGAATGATTTTAAGCTTCACAGATGATTTTTTTAACTTTGTGGCAAAGTTTTTAATTCAGACACTGCGCCATGAATAATTCAGGCTAATTTATTTTTAAAACAAAAAAGGCAAGAAACCTTTACATTCCTCACCTTTCCTCTTTCATTACATTTTTTCTACAAAAAGAAAGTGTTACATCACTAATGTTTTAAAATACCGAATTTATTCAATGGATAAATTCGTAACCATGCCTTTCCGACAATTTTATCCTTACTAATATTACCAACTTCTTCGTAACGACTATCCTGACTGACTTCACGATTATCACCTAATACAAAATATTCATCTTTATCTAATGTAAATGGTTCTGCCGCAATACCAGGGTTACTAATTGGATCCTTTCCATAATGTTCTTTCAAAGGTTTCTGATTGATATAAATAGTATCCCCGACAATCTGAACTGTCTCGCCCGGAAGACCAATGATTCTTTTTACGTAATAATCATAACTTGGTTCTTCAATCGTTGCATATATTTCATTTAACAAATTCATTGTATCATCTTCCGAAAGTTGCACAGCCTGTTCAATTTCCGTAATGTCTACTGTAGATTTTTTCTTCATTACCTCGCCAACAGACTCTACTAAAGCATTTATCTCCGTCTTGCTTTTTTCATCTAATGTATCTTTCACCGCATCATAATCTAACTTCTTTTCAATTTTTTTTGTATTCCATTTTTCCTGCAAAACATCAATATCCGCATCATCTTTATAATAATGACGAAATACAATAATATCAAAACGCTCTGGTTTACCGAAACGATAGGATAATTTTTCTACTAAAATATTGTCTTTATTTTGCAATGTGTTTTCCATAGATTCCCCGCTAACTTCTGTTCTTTGCACTACATATCTCGGAATAAGGAAAATACAAACAAATGCAATCATCACATATAATAAAATCTCTGCTACCGCACTAGCAAGCTTTTTGGATTTCTTTTTTTTACCTGCTTCTTCCTTTTCTGTATTTTCTTTCTTTTCCTCTGTCTCCGCTTTCACCTCATCAGCATTATTTTCTGTAGATACTGTTTCCTGCTCTATTTTATCTTCCTTCGTTTCTTCACTCATTCTCATTCTCCTCTCTCTACATTACTTTACCCAATTTTCCTAATGGAAAAAAACGAAAACATAATTTTCCCCGAATTTGTTTCCTTTTAACGATTCCCAACTCTACATTCCTACTATCCTTACTATTATTTCGATTGTCTCCCAATAAAAAATACTCATCTTCTCCCAATGAAATCGTATTTCTGGCCATTCCACCATCTTCAATGACATCGAAGTTTTTTATCTCTTTTAATTTTTTACCATTAACATAAACAAATCCTTTTTTAATTTTTATGCTTTCACCAGGCATCCCAATAATTCGCTTAATATATTGTTGCTTTCTACCAGTCTTTTTTGTATTTACAACCACGATATCATTTCTTTTCGGATGTTCTGTACGATAACTAATCTTTTCGATACAAATAAAATCCCCACTAAATAATGTATTCTCCATGGAAGATCCATCTACTTGTATCAATTCGAAAACAAAACAATGTAGCAAAACAACAACAATAATAAGTATCGCAAAAAATCGGACAATCCTGGAATGCAACATTTGTTTTACTTGGCTTTGCAATCTTGTCCTCTCCTTTATCTACTCTATCAAGCGGATATTCGCAATCCGCTCTGCTACTTGCTCATAACACGATTAGCTGCTATCTCGGCATATCAGAATGGACTTGTACCCCTCCTGATACAAGCAAGTCCCCACCCACCACTTATTGCTCTGCGCAATAGAAGTGGGGGACTTTCTTGATCGTGTTAAACAATGCCTAAACGAAGAACTGCCAGCTTCAATTGATATCCACTAGCAGTTTTATAAAATCACCGAAATGAAGTTATGGACAAAAGATGCTAAGCAGCGCATTCTGTTCTTTAAACTTTCATAATTCTGCTTCAACTTTTAATCCACGGTATTATAAAATTAATCTTCTAAACTATCCATATCTTCTTCATCATCTTCGGATACATTTAACAGTTCCTCATCTGCATCCGCTTCCTCAACCACATCTAATACTTCATCTATCTCTGGTTCCTCATCTCCACTTAAAATGTGAATTTTAGAATTGTTTAATTCATCAATGGCAATAGATAAAGGCTTTTCTCCTGCTCTAGTTGCAATCTTAGGTTCTGCATCATCAATCAACTGTCTTGCTCTCTTTGAAGTAGCAAGAACAATAGAATATCTACTATTTACAACCTTTTCCTCTCCTTCTTCCACTTCACTGTTTACTACCTTCATTAAATCTGTATACGATGGATGTAACATATTTTTTCTCCTTTCTATTTTTCAAACCCTCTTCTAACTGCACTATATCATATAGAAAAAGACTTATATTGTTTTTAATTCATTTTGCATTCTATCAATCAACGGTTCAAAATTCTCTTTTGTCTGAAATTTTTCCCCTTTTTGCAAACAATCTGCTGCTTCATTAATAATGGAATTCATCTGCTCAACACAATCTTCAATTTGATCATTTACTAAGATATAATCATATTGGTTCATGTACTGGCTTTCTTCTGAGGCCCGTTTTATACGTTTTGTAATGGTTTCCATATCCTCAGTACCACGATGAATCAAACGCTTCTTTAATTCTTCTGCAGAAGGCGGTGTAACAAATAAAAGCAATGCATCTGGAAAACGTTTTTTCACATCCAATGCCCCTTGTATCTCAATCTCAAGAATTACGTTTTTTCCTTCCTCCAATTGTTTCTCAACATATGCCTTTGGCGTTCCATAATAATTATCTACATACTTTGCCCATTCGATCAATGCATCGTTTTTTATCATTGATTCAAATTCTTCTACCGTCAGAAAATAATATTCTCTCCCATTTTTTTCGCCTTCTCTTGGAGAGCGAGTTGTAGCTGATATAGACAATGCATATGCATATTTGTCAACAATTGCTTTCATCAATGTACCTTTCCCTGCACCTGAAAAACCTGAAACAACTGTCAATATACCTGTTTTACTCATTCTGATTTATCCTCCATCTTTCTTGCAATGGTTTCTGGCAACAATGCAGATAATAACAAATGACCACTATCCATAACAAGAACTGCTTTTGTTTTTCTTCCACAAGTGGCATCTACTGCCATTCCATTATCTTTTGCATTCTGTATCATTCTTTTGATTGGTGCTGCCTCTGTGGCAATAATAGAAATCACTCTATCAGCATTTGCAACATTGCCATAACCTATACTAACATATCTACTCAAACAACACATCCCCTTTATTCAATATTTTGGATCTGTTCTCTAATTTTTTCGATTTCGGTCTTTAAATCAATTGCTTTATTGGAAATTTCAATATCATTTGCTTTCGAAAGTATCGTATTTGCCTCTCGATTCATCTCTTGTGTGATAAAATCCAATTTACGCCCTACGTTTTCGCCAACATCCATAGTCTTTCGCAAATTGATAATATGACTCCGCAAACGTACAGTTTCCTCATCCACGCAAACCTTATCTGCATAAATAATAAGCTCAGTAGCTAAGACAGCGTCATCAATCTGCTTATCTTTCAAGACTTCCTCAATTTTGCTTTTTAATTTTTCCCGATGTTCTTTTAGAATTTCCGGCGAACGATTTTCAATATATTCAACTAATTCTAACAGTTTATCTGTTTTGGCAATAATGTCCTCTTTCAAATGCGTTCCTTCCGCAATACGACTATCCACAAATTTTTTACATGCCTGTTTCACAACAGCTTCCAAATCGTTCCATATAGAAGCCTCATCCAAACTGGCTTCCTCTAACATAAACACCTCTGGATAATGCGATAATGCTCCAATCGTAACATCATTTTCCATCTGCATCTTTTTCGACAAGTGTTCCAAATTGTTCCAGTATTGTAATGCAATGTCTTCGTTGCATTTTACCAGCACATTGCTTTGTGAATAGTTTTCATAAGTAATAAACACATCCACCTTACCACGACTGACATATTCTTTTATAATATTTCTTACTGCCGTATCAAAAAAATTTATTCTCTTGGGTAACTTAACCGATATATCGCTATACCTATGATTGACAGACTTAATCTCAACTACGATTTTACATTCTTCTGTTGAAACCTCATATCGACCAAACCCAGTCATGCTTTTTAACATATTCTACACTCTTTCATTTTAAATGCTCAACCAAATCCAACTGCTATCTGGCTGAAAAATTTACACAGTCCAAACATTCTAGCTTATTATAATATATCCATTTACTCAAAGTCAACCTTTTAATAGGAAACATGTAATCTAAACCTTTCCACACCTTAAGCTTCTGCCAAAAATGCCATGTAGCCTTTCTTTGCTTCATAAATATCTGCCTTGCTAGTGATTTCCCATGGCGCATGCATATTCAACACAGCAACTCCACTGTCGATTACATTCATTCCATACAAAGATAAAATATACGCAATGGTTCCACCACCACCTAAATCTACTTTCCCCAATTCAGCTGTCTGAAAATAAACTTGATGTTTGTCCATGATTGCACGTAATTCACCCATATATTCTGCATTTGCATCATTCGAGCCTGATTTCCCCCTAGAACCAGTAAACTTATTAAATACCATTCCTCTTCCAAAATAAGCGGCATTTTTCTTTTCAAATGCAGATGCATAGGTTGGATCAAACGCTGCACTTACATCCGATGACAACATCTTCGAATTCGCTAAGGTGCGTCGCAAAGTAAGTTCATTATAACAGCCCATAGCATCTATTACCTCTGCAACTGTATTTTCAAAGAAATGTGAACGCATACCCGTTGCTCCTACACTTCCAATTTCTTCTTTATCTACCAGCAAACAACAACTTGTTTTTTTATTTATCGTATTTTCAAGCATGGCAACAAGTGAAGTATAAGCACAAACACGATCATCCTGTCCATATGCCATAATCATACTACGATCCAATCCAGCCTCTCTCGCTCTTCCAGCAGGGACCACCTCAAGCTCAGCAGATAAGAAGTCTTCCTCTTCAAATCCATAGGTCTGTTTTAAAATTGCAAGGACATTTGCTTTTACAGTTTCTTTTTCTTCCCCTTCTATCGGACGGCTACCAATCAATATATTTAAATCTTCTCCCTCTATTACCTTATTTGCTTTTTTTTCTAATTGTTGCTGTGATAAATGAATTAACAAATCTGTGATACCAAAAACGGGGTCAGTATCCTTTTCTCCAATCACAACATTGATTACCTCACCATCTTTTTTTACAACTACACCATGTAGTGCCAGTGGCAATGTAACCCATTGATATTTTTTTATACCGCCATAATAATGTGTATCCAAATAGGCAAACTCTTCTTCTTCAAACAACGGATTTTGCTTGATATCTAATCTTGGAGAATCAATATGCGCACCTAAAATATTCATTCCTTTTTCAATTGCATCTGTTCCTATTTGGAACAATGCAATTGTTTTTTTCATGCAAACTGCATATATTTTATCACCTGGTTGTATTTTTTTATCATTCTGTCTATATTGTTCTAAATTTACATAACCTGCCGCTTCTGCCTGAGAAATAATTTCCTTGACACATTCACGTTCTGTCTTGCCCTTATCCAAAAATGTACAATATTCCTGTGCCAACTGATTTACCTTTTTTTCCTCTTCCTTTGAATAACTCTTCCATGCGTTGTTACGCTTCATTTCACTCATCCTCTCTATATTATACTAAGATACTTTCTTTTTTTATACTAATGCAAAGAAAAGGAGCCATACATAGCTCCTTTCCTCCCTTCACATTTAAAAATATTTTTTTGAACCCCATAAGTTGCTCTTTTTTAAATCAACATATTCGCTATATGCCCGATCCAAAATTTGTTTCTCATTTGAAAATTTCAAAAGATGATATGCCTCATGAAATTTATAATAACCTGAATCTAAAAAATATTCTTCCCGTTGTGGTTTGCTATAATAACTATCAGCCATCATTAAATACCAATGAACATTCTTTACTACTGTATCCTGTGGTGTATTAAATGTATACTGACTCTTCCCAACATACTTAATGATAGAAGCACTAGCACCTGTCTCCTCCTTTACTTCACGGAGAGCCGTTTCATTAAATTCTTCGCCTTCTTCTACCGTTCCCTTGGGCAATACCCACCCTTCATACTTATTTTTATAGTTTTTATACAGTAATAAAATTTTCCCTCTGAAAATTACCACACCACCACAGCTCGTTGCCTCAACCATCGCAATTCCTCCTGTTTCTTATTGCATTGCAATACGAATTGGTGTGTATCCATAAATCTAATCACAGTATAATCCTTTTTCATTCATATTTCAATAGAAACGCCTTAATTTCCCAAATAGGATTGTAAAATTCTTTTTGCAATTGGTACCGCATACTCACTTCCTGTTCCCATGCCTTCCACAACAACTGTCACTGCAACTCTTGGATTATCTGCAGGTGCAAAACCAGTAAACCAAGCATGAGAATTTCCAGATGCATCATACTCTGCGGAGCCTGTTTTTCCTGCAACCGAATAAGAAAAACCGGACAAAGAAGTTGCCGTTCCAGAACTGATTACTTCTTTCATAAAACTTGTTAATATTTTTGATTCGTCCTCACTCATAATATTTCCAGCTGCTTTAGGTTCATATTTTCTTACTACAGAACCATCACTAGTTTCCAAATGATCAACTGCATACGATTTCATCATCACACCTTTATTTGCGATTGCTGCTGTTACCATATTCAAATGCAGTGGTGTAATCTGCGTTTTTCCTTGTCCCATAGCTGTATGCATAACTTCTTCCTTGTTTGATTTTTTTGAAAGTACAAAACTACTCTTTTTGTATACAAAAGAAGTCGGTAATTCTCGGTTAAAAAACATCTGTTCATTATTTTTTCTGTACTTGTCTATATTTAATTGCGTACCCAGATAAGCAAAACAAGAATTACAAGATTTTGCAAATGCAGTTTTTAAATTTAAGAGTCCATGCACATGATTCTGATAACAATTTACCATAAAACCATCCTGTGACTCTGTACCTTTACAATCATAACGAAATTTATTGTAATTTTTATGTTCTCGCACGTATTCTAATGCCGTAAAAATTTTAAAGGTAGAACCAGGTGGATATAAGCCTTGTGTTGCTCTATTAAGCAAGCAAGATGTTTTATCCGTATCCTGTACCAGACTATTCCATTTCATATCCAATGTTCCCGGATTGGGATCATAATCCGGTTTAGAAACCATTGCCAGAATTTTGCCTGTTGACGGTTCTGAAACAACAACCGCACCACGATAATCTCCTAACGCATCATATGCTACTTTTTGCAAGTCTGTCTGCAATGTTGTAACTGCATTATCGCCAATTGTTTTCTTCCCTTCTAATCTTAATTGCAAGTTGTTGATAGGATTTCCACTAGCAGTTAACAAATTAAAGTTTTCCATTAATTCTATGCCTGTTTTTCCCTCTGTGGAATGTCCAACCACATGAGCAAACATGGACCCAAACGGATAATTTCTTGTTTCGCTTCCATCCGAATTGGTACGCGTTTCTGCTAATACTTTTCCATCACCAGATATTATTTTGCCGCGTACCACTCTTTTTGCCAGTAAATTTTGTCGCTGATTGTAGGAATTATTAATAACATCCTTACTGTCCACAACCATAAAATACAATAAATATCCAATCAATCCAATGAACAAAAGTACAAACAGATATGTCACAACCATAACTTGGCCATTCTTGCTTTTTCTTTTTATTGGTTTCTCATTATTCTCCCTGGATTTCTTGCGCTTGTTCAACAACATCTCCCTGCACCTCCTTGCTATTAATCAGGTTAATAGCGGCAATTGTACAAAACATAAAAATCATGCTTAGTACAGAACTTCCACCAGCACTAACCAACGGTAATGTAACGCCTGTAGATGGAATAAATTTTGTTACACCGCCCAAAGTCAGAAAAGTCTGAAACATAATAATCACACTAAAGCCAAGTGCAACAAGCTTTAAAAATAGCTTTTTGGTGCGAACAGTCACGTTGATAAACCAAATAAAGCAAATCAAATAAATTAAAATCATACAAACAGCAAAAAATACACCCAATTCCTCTGAAATTGCTGCAAAAATAAAATCACTTTCCCGAATTGGAATAGAATTTGGCATTCCCTGTGTTAATCCCATACCAAACCATCCACCAGTTCCAATGGCAAATAAAGATTGTGCAACCTGATAACCTTGTTTATCAATTGTTCCCCATGGGTCTTTCCATGCAACAACACGAGTACGCACATGTGAAAACAAAAAGTACGCCATTACTGCTGCCGCGGAACCAGAACATAGTCCACCAAACAAATACATTGCCTGTCCACTTGCAACAAACAACATAAGTAAATAACACATAAAGAAAATAACCGCTGCACCTAAATCCTTTTCCATTACAAGAATCAATACAAACGCTGCCGCCATAATGGAAATTTTTACAACATTATGAAATGTCAACGTTTCATGGGATAAAACAGAAGCAAATGCAAACACAAATAATATTTTTACAAACTCAGATGGTTGCAGAACTACTGGTCCTAAAGATAACCAGTTTTTTGCTCCATATTTTTCATTACCAAAAATAAATACAATCAATAAAATAATAATTCCAAGCACAGCATAAAACCAACCATCTACTTCTAATGTTTTATAATGTTCCAATAACCATGGCAATACCATGCATAGGAACATTCCTATGGCTATATATGCGAACTGATGCTTTGCACTATCCAGATTCAAACGTCCAAGCATGACCATACTAATTGCAAACAACATTTGCATATGACAAATGATTGGCCTGTTTTCCTTATGATAAACCCGATTATATACAATTCCTAATACAATTAGAAAAAGCAACTCGCATCCGTATAATCCTAATATAGTCACATCATCCTCATTCAAATAAATAATCGCATATCCTAGGAAATGAAATATATACATAATCATTTTCTGTTTTCGAACTAACTTCAATCTCTTTTTCTTTTTCGCAGCAAATGTACGAAAACCCCAATAAGTATATAATGCCATCAAAAAGGCAATTAGATACCTTGATAATTCTGTTATTACAATTTCCAAATTCTACACCTACTTTACTCCTTTTCTAAAATGCCCAGTATGATATGTTTTAACCGGACATTTTACCACTTCTCTCTTGTTTTGTTTCGCAACATAATACCGAATAATTTGTTCCGTTTCCTCTTTCGATTCTGTTAAGAAATCCATACGAATATGCTCTGGATTGCAAGCAAGAATTTCCTCTAAATATTCATGTAAGGAAATCGGTTCTTTTTCGTAAATTTGATTATAGCAATATCTGCACCGATTGATTGCCCAATATTTTTTCTCAAACTTATCCTGTAAAGACAATATATTCTGTTTTTTGGTACACTGTATTGTATTTTTACAAACACACTGCGCACTGGTCATAATAGCAAGTCGTCCATATACAATAATATCCTGTGACTGACATCCATTTCTTTTCCATTCTGCCCCATTTAGCTCAATAGATGCTGTACTATGCTGTATTCCATTGTTTTTCCAAAACAGTTTTGATTCACGATTGAAGGTATACATATTATAATCCAAACGTCCCTGCTTATCCGTATATGGAACAATCCATTTTTTGTAAAGCATAACACTTTCATAGTTTTTTAATACAAAACCCTTCAATTGTTTACAATTTAATAGTTTTTCCAGTGCAGACACACTTTGATTTTTTACATAAGCTTGTTGCAATGCATCTTCAAATCTTTTGTACTCTTGTTCTCGGATGATTGCTGGAACAATTAGATACCCTCGCTTAGTCGACTTTTGTAGAATATGCAATATCTCTTCCTCTGTCATATTCCCTAAATCATAACATATTTCTGTTACCGCTTCTATATTTTCTGCTGCCATAGCCTGTCCTTTGGTACTGACAGAAACAACAATTCCCTTGTATGCTTCTATTGGCATTTGCTCCTTTGAACAGACAGCTTCTTTTTCTATTTCCCGTTTGAACGTATCCGTAACGGTCTCTGTAAGCGCAGATAATGCCTTTCTACGTATTTCGTTTAGTTGCCCAACTGGAATAAATACGTTTCCGTCTATGTCCACCTGACAACTTTCCAAATAAAAAATAGTATTATTCAACTTTGCAAGTTGTTTTTTTATTTTTTCTACCGTAATCGGCTGAGATTTGGCACTCTCCACTAGTTCTCCCTGTACAGATACATGATACTCTTTATAAAATACCGTTAACTGTAACGCATCCCCCTGTTTTACATGCATCTTAAAACGAATCGGTATTTTTCGTTGTTTTTGTAAAATTTCTTTCCGAATTTCCTCTAAAAGTGCATTTCTTCTTGTACGATAAACCTTTGTTCCAACTACAATATTAGAGCCACGCTTTATGTTTGTTTCCGTATATTTTTGATTTTTCGCTGACACATTATCTTTTACCGTATATTCATAAAGAACCTGCCCATTGTCTTTTCTAAATTCCAATACATCCTGTGCAAAAAGATCCTCTTGCAAACGAATGCCTACCCTGTTTTTTTTCGCCCAATCCACCTTACCAACAAACACACCACTGTGATTTGGTCGAACCATAGACATCATAATAGGACCGTTCCTTTTAAAGAAATATCCATCCGAAAAACCACCTCGATTATACAAATCCATTAAACCTATATAATCCTGTTCTAATTCTTTTTTATGCTTCTTTATATAAGTAGAATAAGAATCCCCATATTCTAAGTATAAATCGGTATATTTACGATACAGATATGCCGTATAAGCTGCATATTCCGGCTTCTTCATACGCCCTTCAATTTTAAAGGAATCAATTCCGGCATCCACCAATTCCGGTATCTTGTCTAATGTACAAATATCCTTCGGACTAAGCACATAAGGAGGAGTTTTTACCTTTTCTCCCTGCATCGTTTCTACTTTATATGGCATGCGACATGGCTGTGCACAACGTCCTCTATTTCCGCTTCTTCCACCAATCATACTACTCATAAAACATTGTCCAGAATAACAATAACACAATGCACCATGTACAAATGTTTCGATCTCCAAATCTGTCTTTTGACGCATCGATGCAATTTCGGCGGCACTCAATTCTCTAGATGTAACAAAACGGGTAACACCATACTTTTTTAGAAACATACCACCTTGTTCTGTAGTAAATGTCATCTGCGTACTAGCATGAATCGGCAACTCTGGAAAATTACGATGCAAAAAAGATAAAACACCAACATCCTGCACGATTACCGCATCCAATCCTTGTTTATAATACGGACTTATATATTCAAATAATTCTTCTTCCATCTCTTCATTTTGAAGTAATGTATTTACTGTCAAATACATTTTTTTATCAAACATATGCACATAATCGATTGCTTGAAGCATCGTCTCGCAATCAAAATTTTCTGCAAATGCACGGGCACCAAACTTGCTTCCACCAAGATATACTGCATCACATCCACCATTGATTGCTCCACATAAACTTTCATACGATCCTGCCGGTGCCAATATCTCTATTTTTCTCATGTAATCGTTCCTCTCAAACAAAAACACATAGGCCGACTAATATTTCTACCGTCGACCTATCCGCATATACTTTATTTTCGTTTTGGTTTTCCGTTCTCTAATTTAGCTTCCAAAGTGATTATTTTCTTTTGTTCTTCCAAACTCTTATCTTTCAATTCATCTGCCTGCTTTTGCAAATTTTCCACCTGTGTCTTATATCCAATAATCTCATGGCGCAACTCAAACAATTCACGATCCTTTTGCGTAATTACATCAGATAATTCATTCACTCTTTGCTGAGCCTTAAAATAATCATCTGTAATATTAATTTGCATCAAAACATTACGCATATCTGCATCAAGAACATTGTAGCCATCCTGTTCTTTAAATTCACTATATTTATGGTTGATATATGCCGCTACACGCTGTAAATATTCATCGCTTTCATATCCAGCCAATACATATTGTTTTCCATTAATCGTAACTTGTATATCATTCTTTTGATTCATATTCTTCTCAACCTTTCCCATATTTATCCGCTCTAAATGCTCAAATTACATTATAACGAAAAAAGTATCTTTAATCAACCAAAGATTCTTCCTGTATTTAAGAATGATAATCGTTTCTAAAAGCAGAAATGTTATTCACAAATCCCCTCTATCCCCAAATGTCCATATGCTTTCTCTGTTACCATTCGTCCTCTTGGCGTTCGAACAATTAATCCTTCTTGTAATAAATATGGCTCATAAACATCTTCAATCGTACCAGCATCCTCTCCCAAAGAAGCGGCTAATGTGTCCAAGCCAACCGGTCCCCCATTAAATTTTTCAATCATGGTCGTTAAAATACCTCTGTCCAGATGATCTAATCCAAGCTTATCTACTTCCAAAAGATCCAATGTTTCATCCACCACTTTTTTTGTAATTTCACCATCATAACGCACCTGTGCAAAATCTCTAACACGCCTTAACAGACGATTCGCCAATCTTGGTGTTCCTCTTGATCGTCTGGCTATCTCTACTGCACCTTCTTGCTGAATTTCTGTTTTAAATAGTTTTGCAGAACGCATTACAATCTGTTTCAATTCTTCTACTTCATAATATTGCAACCGTTCAATTACACCAAAACGATCTCTAAGTGGTGCTGTAAGCATTCCCACGCGGGTTGTTGCCCCTACCAATGTAAACTTAGGTAAATCTAATCGTATGGAACGGGCTGAAGTATCCTTTCCAATCACAACGTCAATCGAATAATCCTCCATCGCAGGATATAGTACTTCCTCTACCTGTCGGTTTAAACGATGAATCTCATCCACAAACAGGACATCCCCTTCCTGCAAATTGTTTAAAATAGCAGCCATTTCACCAGGCTTTTCTATCGCCGGGCCCGATGTAATCTTAATATTTACATCCATCTCATTGGCTATAATAGTCGCAAGCGTTGTCTTTCCCAAGCCGGGAGGTCCATAAAATAGCACATGATCCAACGTTTCTCCCCTCATTTTTGCCGCTTCCATATAGACCTTTAATTTTCCCTTAATTTTTTCCTGACCAATATAATCTGATAGCAATTTAGGACGCAAGCTATTTTCAATTTTGTAGTCTTCTGACTGAAGCTCTGTTGTAATCACACGCTTTTTCATTCTCTCACCACCTTATAATAACTTTTTCAAACTAAGTTTAAGCAATTGTTCTGCATCCATATCTGGAGTAATTTCAATACTTCGAATCGCTTTTAGCGCATCCGTCTGCGAATATCCAAGTGCAACCAATGCTTCGGTAGCATCCTGTCGTACCACCTGTTGTCCATCCTCATTCTCCTTCTGTTCTGCTTCCTGCAATCTTTCTTCAAAAGCATCCTCCAATTTTACTTTATCCTTTAATTCAAGTATGGTTTTTTCTGCAGTCTTTTTTCCAATTCCAGGAGCTGAAGAAATCGTTTTTGCATCCCCAGCCAAAATTGCAAATTTCAAGTCGCTGGCAGATAGCACAGATAGCACACCAAGTGCACCTCTTGGCCCAATTCCATTTACGGTAATAAGTAGTTTAAACATATCCAAATCAGCTTTGGTAAGAAAGCCAAACAATTGTATGGCATCTTCCCTCACATGCATATAAGTATATATTTTTATATCTGTACCAACATTTGAAAGTCTCTGCGTCAAACTGGCAGGAACCATGATACGATAACCGATGCCACCATGGTCAATTACAATCTGCTCTGTATCCACTTCTTCCAATCGTCCTTTTATATAGGTTATCATACACAATCCTCACTTTATTTCTCATAACAATGTAGAAAATACATTTAAAAATGCCTGTTTTATTTTCATGCTCATCGGCCGTTTCAGCCATTGTTCATAAGTCACTTCCTCACACAATGCAAAGGTATCTGTAAAGTCTTTGCGAATCTTTTCAACAACCTCTAGATCAGAAAGCCAGACACCATTTTCATAATGTAGGTAAAAGCTGCGATAGTCCATATTAATACTTCCCACAACAGCAAATTCCTCATTTAAAATACATTTTGCATGGATAAATCCCGGTTTGTATTCAAAAATGCGCACTCCATTCGCAAGTAAGAAGCCATAGTTATAATTTGTCACCAACTTTACCGACTTCTTATCTGGAATATAAGGTGTAATGATACGAACATCCACACCACTTTTTACAGCCAAAATCAAGGCATCCTGCATATCCTTTTCAATAATCAAATACGGTGTCATAACATATAGATATTTTCTGGCATATTGAATCATTTGCCCATATACCATTTCAACCGGATTATGTTTATTAATAGGTCCATCTGATAACACATGGCAATATACATCATTGGCTGGAAACTGCATAGATGGTCTGTATTTATCAAAATCTTCACAAACCCTTTCATTTCCCATTTCCCACATTTGCAAAAAGGTAACCGTCATCCACCAAACAGCATCTCCCATTACACGAATGCCCGTATCTTTCCAAACACCAAAACGCTGTATTAGATTTGCATACTCATCCGCAATATTAAATCCGCCAGTGTATCCTATATTACCATCAATCACTACAATCTTTTGGTGCGTCCGATAATTCATATATAATTTATCCGTATATTTATGAATTGGATTAAATATAGTAACCTGAAAACCTTCTTCCCGCAAATTTTTTGCAAAATATTTATCCGTTCGAATCATAGCACCAAAATCATCATATATAAATTTGACTTCCACGCCTTCTTTTATCTTCTTCAAACAAATCTCATGTATTGCATCCCAAAGTGCACCTTCTGCAACAATAAAAAAATCTATCAAAATAAAATGTTCTGCTTTTTCTAAATCTGCCAGCATACTTTCAAACGCATCCTCGCCCATAGAAAAATACTGAATGTCATTATTTTTCGTTAAAGGAAATCCCTCCGATTCCATATACACAGACATCCTACTACGAAACGGATGTTTTTCCTGAAATTCTCGTTGTAATTTTTCATCGTATTTTTTGTACGTTTCTCCGTGTTCCAATATTTTTAATAATTTTGCATTAATTCTTTTATTGGAACCCGTCTTTCCCCACAACAAATACATAATCTCTCCTGATAATGGAAGTGCAAGACAAATTGCAATCCATGCAATCTTGTATGCAGGACTTCGCATATCGTTAATCAAAGAAATAATGACAATCAAACTGACAATTTCTAATATTACATAAAAATATACCGTATATTGGTGTAACAAAAAAGGCAGCACTAATAACAAGCCCATTTGAAATGCCACAATCAATGCCACTACACATACGCGTAAAAAACCACTAAGACTGTTTTTTATACGTCCAGTCATTCGATTTACCATTCTTTCTTCATTCAGCACAGGATCATTCCAATATTTTCGTTTTTGTTCTTCCATACTGTTTTCCCTTCCTTACATACACATACCCCATTCATTCTTCCGCCCCTGCATAAATCTAAGCGAAAGCAAGACTTTTTCATATTCCCAGTCAAGCGGATATTCGCAATCCATTCTGATACTTACTCATAACACGATTAGTTTCTATCGCAGCTTTTGATTTATGTAACGAATTTTCCTATAGAGTAAAAAAATCAAGGGATACGCAAAGCGCAACCCTTGATTTGATCGTTCTGAAAGATTAGTCAACTGCTACGATTTCTTTTTTGTTGTACGAACCGCAAGCTTTGCATACTCTGTGTGGAAGCATTAACTCTCCACATTTGCTACATTTAACTAAGTTTGGAGCAGTCATTTTCCAATTTGCTCTACGACTATCTCTTCTTCCTTTAGATGATTTATTCTTTGGACAGATTGACATGGTCACACCTCCTCTTATACTCAAACAAACATTTAATAATTAGTTATCTGTTTGTCCAAAATTCTTAAAAATATCTTGAATTGCTAACATTCGTGGATCTCTTCCTTGTTGTGCGCAGTCACAACTGCCAGTATTAAGGTTTGTACCACAAACATCGCAGATACCTTTGCAATCCTCACTGCACAATGTCTGCATAGGGAACTGAAGCATCATCTCCTGTACAACTAACGCATCCACATCTAAAGAATACTCTTGTATGTACTCTGCTTCCTCTAATGCTTCCCTGGCTTCTTCCTTTTCCCCTGTAAAGTCAAATTCCTTTTCGAAATCAATCGTAAAAGGAACCTGCACTATTTTTAAACATCTACTACATGGTATTTCAAGGCTCAATTCTGCTTTGCAAGAAAGTGAAATCTTACGCTCACCTATACATACAATAGAAATTTGCGCATCTTCTTTCTTTGAAAAGTTATACTCCTCACCATACATAGTAAATTGTTCTAAGGTAATAGGAAGCTGTGTGTCTTTTCGTTTTCCAACATTGGACATAACCTCTGATAAATTAACAAGCATAGCTACTCCTATCCTATAAAAAACCACACTTCTACTTTTATATCATATTTCTGTATCAAAGTCAATGCAATTTTTATAAATTAATCATAAAATTGTAACAGTTTTACTATTCCGTCAGGTAGAAATAAAACCGTTATTCTACTAACGCTTTGGTTTCTCTGGCAATTGCCAATTCTTCATTTGTTGGTACAATAAATACTTTTACCTTTGAATCTGGTGTGGTCACGCAAACCTCTTCACCAGTTTTTTCGCAAGCCTTTTCATCCGCTTTCACGCCAAGGTAACCTAAGTAACTCATAACACCTTTTCTAACTTCAATGGCATTTTCACCAATACCAGCGGTAAATGCTATTGCGTCTACACCATTCATGGCAGCAACATATGCCCCAACATATTTTGCAATTCTATAGATAAATGCATCCATTGTAACTTCCGCTTGCTTATTGCCTTCTTTTTTACCCGCTCTTAAATCTCTAAAATCGCTTGTAAGCCCTGACATACCAGCAAGTCCTGATTTTTTATTTAAAATCGTCATAATTTCGTCGATTGTCTTATTTTCTTTATGTGCAATAAATTCAATAATTGCAGGATCAATACTACCAGAACGAGTTCCCATAATAATACCTTCTAATGGAGTCAGTCCCATAGAAGTATCTACAGATTTTCCATTTTGTACTGCTGTTACACTTCCTCCATTTCCAATATGGCAAACAATAAGTTTTGAATTGTTTAATTGCAATCCTGCAAGTTCAGCTAAGCGTTTTGAAACAAAACTATGACTTGTTCCGTGGAAACCGTAACGACGAATCTTATAATCCTCATAGTAATGATAAGGTATTCCATACATATATGCTTTTTCTGGCATTGTTTGATGAAAAGCAGTATCAAATACTGCTACCATTGGAACTCCAGGAAGTGCCTTTTTGCAGGCTTCTATACCAATTAAGTTTGCAGGATTATGTAACGGTGCTAAATCATTGCACTCTGCAATTGCCTTCTCCACTTCCTCTGTAATAATTACAGAAGATGCAAACTTTTCTCCACCATGTACAACACGATGGCCAACCGCATTGATTTCCTTTAAATCAGAAATCACACCATGTTCCTTGTCTACTAATTCATCTAATACAAGTTTTACAGCCACCTCATGATTTGGCATTGCATTCTTTTCTTCGTCTTTTATTTTCTTTCCATCTACCTTATGTGTTAATTGTCCATCAATACCTATTCGTTCACATAAACCAGATGCCAATGGTGTCTCTGTTTCTGAATCGATTAACTGATATTTTAACGAAGAACTACCACAATTAATTACTAAAACTTTCACTCTTTTCTTCCTCCTGTTTTCTAATCATCATCTTCAGCGCCAGCTTGTACCGCTGTAATAGCAACCACACCTACAATATCCATTGCAGAACAACCTCTTGACAAATCATTTACCGGTTTTGCTATCCCCTGTGTCAGTGGACCATATGCTTCCGCTTTAGCCAATCGCTGAACTAATTTATAACCATTATTTCCAGCATCCAAATTAGGGAACACAAGTACATTGGCATGTCCTGCCACATTGTTTCCTGGTGCCTTAAATGCTCCTACACTTGGTACAATTGCTGCATCTACTTGAAATTCTCCATCCAGCTTTACTTTTGGATATTTTTCTTTTGCAAGTGCTGTTGCCTTTACTACCTTATCCACATCCGGATGTGACGCACTACCCTTTGTCGAATGTGAAATCATCGCTACAATTGGCTCTTCCTGAACTAGCAAACGAAAACTCTTAGCTGTCGTACCCGCAATAATAGCCAACTCTTCTGCTGTAGGATTTTGATTTAATCCTGCATCAGAGAAAATAAAAGTTCCGTTTGCACCATAATCACAATCAGGAACAACCATTACAAACATTGCAGAAACCAACTCGGTGCCAGGAGCAGTCTTTAAGATTTGCAAAGAAGGACGTAATACATCTGCTGTGGCATGGCAAGCCCCTGCTACCATTCCATCTGCATCTCCCATCTTTACCATCATAACACCAAAATGTAAAAAATCTGTAGTAAGCAATTTTCTTGCCTTTTCCGGTGTCATTCCTTTCTTTTGACGAAGTTGCACAAGCTTATCAACATAAGAACCCATCTTTTCAAAATTCTCAGGATCTACAATCTTAGCTCCCTGTAAATGGTATCCATAATTTTTTGCATCATCTAAAATGGTCTCTTTATTACCAACCAAAATCAATTCTGCAATATCTTCTTTCAAAACTTCCGCTGCTGCTTTTATAATTCTCACATCTTCTGTTTCAGGAAGGACAATTTTTTTCTTATTTTTTCTCGCACGTTCTTTAATATCATCAATAAATCCCATTCGTCTCGCACCTTTCTATCATAAATTTTTAAATCTGCTTATAACTACGTAACTATTTTATCTATCGATTTGTCACCCAATCATAACCGTACCATTTTCATATTTTTATACCATTCTCCATTATAAAGCAATCATTTTTTCCATACAAGACTCTTCTTAAAAAAACAAACCATCAAATTGTATCTTTTTCAGTACAAAATGCCCTAAATATTGCCACAAATTACCACTTGATTTTTACGTTTTTTTTGTTCTCTTTTGCTATATGCTGTGGCAAAGTTTTTTGCTATAATATGCATGCACCAAAAACATTTTCCTGCTCCTATTGTTGTCTGCAATCCAAATATATTATCTATGTGTTCCAAAGAAAAACAAAGCTACAGTTCCCGGACCGGCATGCGCTCCAATTACAGGATCTAAAATCTGTATTACCACTTCTTTTACTCCATACTTTTCCTTTAACTTTTGCTCCACATACTGTACATCTTCTATACAATCTCCATGACTGATAAAAACAGGTGTCTCACCTGGATTTATTGCGCACTCTTCAAATTTTTTCAACAAAGCATCTAACGATTTTTTTCTGCCTCTGGCTTTGGCCATATTGATCAAATGTCCCTCGTCATCTACATGCAATATAGGCTTAATATTTAAGGCTGTACCAACTACCGCGGTGGCAGCAGATATTCTACCTCCCCGTTTCAAGAAGAGCAAATCATCTACCGTAAACCAATGACATAGATGCAATCTATTCTCCAATATCCACCGATACACCTCTTCTATCTGTACTCCTTCTCTCCTTTTTTCAATTGCAAAATATACTAGCAAGCCTTGTCCCAATGCAGCAGCAAGCGTATCTACCGCTAATATCTTTCTGTCTGGATATTCCTCTTTTAACGCATCCATGGCAATGGATACAGATTGAAACGTACCACTAAGTCCAGAAGAAAAACCAATATATAATACATCTTTCCCATCGGCCAATAATGCAGCAATCTGCTCTTTCGCTAATTCTGCATTCACAAGAGAGGTCCGAATCGGCTTTTTTTCACGCATCATTTTATAAAAATTCGCTAAATCTGTTTTTTTTCCAGGCTCGTAACTGTAATATTCCTGATCATCCACGAAAAAACTCAAGGATAAAACCAGTAATTCATTTTTCTCAATCATCTCTTCAGGTAAATTTGCCCCTGTATCCGTCACAATCGCAAAACTCATATTCATGTTCTCCTCATTTCATACTAATTCAATCGTAAAGTGGACCTTTTTCATGGCACCCTCTAAACTATGAATAATAACAATACTCCTACAACATTATTTTTGTTATCCTTTGCATTTTGCTTGTGGATTTATAAAATGCTGTATATAATCTATACTATAATAAAAAGCTATATTTCACAACATTTTTTTATTAAAACTATTCTCAATACAAAAAAATCATTATTTAGAGGGGAGCATTTAAAAATGAACACTATCGGCATTATTACAGAATATAACCCATTCCACAAAGGACATGCTTATCAAATGGAGCAGGCAAAGAAAACATTTCAAGCGGACAACATCGTGGTTGTAATGAGCGGAAATTTCGTACAACGAGGCACCCCTGCCATTGTTGACAAGTACACCCGTACCCGTATGGCTCTAGCCGCAGGCGCAGATTTTGTCTTTGAACTACCTGTAATGTATGCCACTTCCAGCGCAGAAAGCTTCGCCTTTGCCGGCATTTCTATATTAAATCGACTAGGTTTTATTGACGGAGTCTCTTACGGCTGTGAAACGCCTAGTATAGACAATATCAAAGAAATTGCTTTTCTGCTTTGCACAGAACCTTCCGCTTTTAAACAGGAATTACAAGCAGCTTTAAAAAAAGGATTTCCCTATCCGGTCGCAAGAAAACAAGCCCTTTTCTCTTACTATAGTAAAAAAGAAAATTTTTCAACAAAAAAAACTGTAATAGAAGCACTTTTATCCAACCCAAACAATATATTAGCAATAGAATACCAAAAAGCACTATTTCAATTGCAATCCAACCTAATTCCGATTCCCATCCTCAGAAAGGGAAGTAACCATCATAGTGACAAGATTTCTACCAATTTTCCATCTGCATCCGCATTGCGAAAAGAAATCCTAACAGCAACTGCTTTTCCGCATATTACAGACTATCTTGTACAGGAAACCGTCCCTATTTTGCAAGCACAATATAAAAAAACTTTTCCAATTACAGAAAATGATTTTTCAAGTTTATTATATTATAAACTTGCACAAGAGGTCGATTATACTGCTTATTTAGATGTTTCAGAAACGCTATCAAACAAAATCAAAAAACAGTTATCCTATGCCAAAAATTTCCAGACATTAGCTATGGATATAAAATCCAAAGAATTGGTATATACACGTATTTGTCGTAGTTTGCTACACATTCTAGTAAACATAACAAAAGAAGGTTTTGTAGAAACACCTCCTTATGTACGTTTACTAGGATTTCGTAAAAGTAAAAGTTCTCTTTTACACAAAACTTCCGACATCCCCATTATTACAAAAGTTGCAAATGCAAAAAAAATATTACCAGATAGTGCTTTTTCACTGTTTGAAAAAGATTTATTTGCCACGCATCTATATAACCAGATATGTTACGAAAAATACGGAACAATCCAAAAGACAGAATACGAACAAGGACCTATTATAGGTTAAATAATTTTCTTAGCGTGACAACCTCTTTTTTATAATTATAGCAATGCTTCCATTTGATCTAATAAGGTTTCAAACACATCCATCGCAGACTGAATAGACTCTTTTCTACTCATATCTACTCCAGCACCTTTTAATAAAGCGATTGGATCTTTTGAACCTCCGCCACGTAAAAATTTATTGATATAATCTTTTACTGCCGGTTCCCCCTCTTTTAAAATCTTTGTGGATAATGCAATTGCTGCGGAATACCCTGTGGCATACTGATAAACATAAAAAGAATTATAAAAATGTGGTATCCTTGCCCATTCTAAATCTATTTCTTTGTCAATCACAGTATCCTCACCAAAATAATCTACATTCAACTGATGGTACATTGTAGAAAGACTTTGTGCTGTAAGGGCTTCTCCACTTTCTGCCATTTGATGTGCCTTCCACTCAAACTCGGCAAACATAGTCTGTCGAAATAGCGTTGTACGGAATTGTTCCAAATGATAATTAATCAAATATGCCTGCGCTTTCTTTTCTGTTGTTTTTTCCAATAAATCATGTATCAACAATGCCTCATTGCAAGTAGAAGCAACCTCTGCAACAAATATTTCATAATCTGCACAGATATATGGTTGTGAAGAATTTGAATAATACGAATGCAATGCATGTCCCATTTCATGTGCAATCGTAAATACACTGTTTAAATCGTCCTGATGATTTAACAAAACATAAGGATGTGTCCCGTAGGAACCCCAGGAATAGGCTCCACTTCGTTTTCCCTTATTTTCGTATACATCAATCCAACGATGCTCAAATCCCTTTTTCAATAAAAGCTCATATTCCTCGCCCATTGGAGACAATCCCTCCAACACCATCTTTTTTGCCTGTTCAAAAGAAATCTCCTTCTTTTCCTCTTCTACCATTGGCACATAAACATCATATAAATGCAATTCTTCCACCTGTAATGCTTTTTTTCTAATTCTCATATAACGATGGAGCAGGGATAAATTTTGACGGACAACCTGAATCAAATTTTCATATACCGCAACTGGGATGTCACTTTCATCCAATGCCATAGACAAAGAAGATGAATATTTTCTTGTCTTAGCTATAAAAATGTCCTTTTTCACATTGGCAGAATAGGTTGCTGCAAGCGTATTTTCAAATTCCTTATATTTGCTATATAGCCCTTCAAATGCATCTTTACGTACTCTTCTATCTCTACTTTGTAAAAGTGCGCTAAAACGTCCATGTGTAATCGCAACCTTTTCTTTATTTTCATCTAAAATATCTGGGAAAGAAATATCTGCATTGTTAAACATTGAAAAAATCGTATCCGGCGAACTTAACACATCCCTCGCATTTGCTAAAAGTTCTTCCATCTCTGCGGATAATCGATGTTCTTTTTGTCGTAAGATTTCTCCGAAAAATCTATCGTACCCTGGCTTGTCTTTTTCATCAACCCACTGCATAAAATCTGCATATACCCATTCAAATTGTTCCTCAGAAGCTCCTAATATTTCTGGCTGAAAAAAGGAAGTAGCACTCTGATACTGCATGAGCAACGTGTCTGCTCGATCTGATAATTCCTGATAAGTTGCATTTGCCGTATCCTGATGATATTTTTGATGTGCATAAACATACACCTTCCCAAACAATATTCCTGTCTTTTCATACAAATGCAAAAAAGCATGCAAGTTTTTTCCGCTTGCAACTACTTTTCCCTTCCATTTTTTTAATTCATCGCAAGACAACATTACTTCTTTATATGCATCTTCCCATTCTTCATCCGTAGCAAAGATATCCTCTAATCTCCAGGTATCTTCCGTTTTTATTTCATTTCTTTTCTTTACTTTTTTTGCCATTTTATTACCTTCTTTCCAACTATAGACAATTATGAACAAAGTGGATAAGTCCATATCTGCTTCTTTAACACAATCAAGCAAGTAGCAGAACGAATTGCAAATATCCGCTTGACTTCCTCAATCATTATAATAAATGCATAGAAACAAGTCCACTTTTACTTTCTCCTGTTTATGAGAAATTATTGTTATTAGTTACCGTTATTATCCTAAAGTGTTCACTCGAAAAATTACGAAATATCCAAATAGTACTATTTATTAGCATATGAACAAACAACAATAAATATTCGTAACAGTTCAGCCGGGTACATTCATAAAGTGCCAGAATATACAACATGACTAAAAATATCCTTTTTGGCTGGACACTTTATTCATGTTTGGCGTTAGCCCAATAGAAATGATTGTGGAAATTGCACTTAGCCTGCTAGCAGTCATGTGCAATTTCCACAATCATTTCTGCCCGGCTGAACTGTTACAAATATTCCGCTGCCTTTTTTACAATACAAAAGAATCCCATATAACAGCAATCGTTATACGGGATTCTCTTTTGTAAAATAATTTCTGAATTATTACTATTTACTTAAAAATTCATCAATACCCTGTGCTGCAGATTTACCAGCTCCCATAGCCAAAATAACGGTTGCTGCTCCTGTAACGGCATCTCCACCTGCATATACACCATTTTTTGTTGTTTCGCCATTTTCTTCTTTTGCAACAATACAGCCCCATTTATTTACGTCAAGGCCATCTGTTGTAGACGAAATCAATGGATTTGGGCTAGTACCTAATGACATAATAACAGTATCTACATCTAAAACATATTCCGAATCGTTTACTTCAATTGGTCTTCTTCTTCCAGATGCATCCGGCTCACCTAATTCCATTTTTACAACTTTCATACCGCTAACATGACCATTCTCATCCACAAGAATTTCCTTTGGATTTCTTAATAAGTCAAAAATAATACCTTCTTCTTTTGCATGATGTACTTCTTCTACACGGGCAGGAAGTTCTTCTTCACTACGACGATATACAATATGCACCTCAGCTCCTAGACGAAGTGCTGTTCTGGCAGCATCCATAGCAACGTTTCCACCACCGACTACAGCTACCTTTTTGCCACCGGCAATTGGAGTTGCGTAGCTGTCATCAAATGCCTTCATCAAATTGCTTCTTGTTAAGTATTCGTTTGCAGAAAATACACCATTTGCGTTTTCTCCAGGAATACCCATAAACTTAGGCAAACCAGCTCCAGAACCGATAAATACCGCATCAAATCCCTCTTCATTTAATAATTCATCAATTGTAGTTGCCTTACCAATTACAACGTTTGTCTCAATCTTAACACCAAGCTTTTTCACGTTCTCCACTTCAGCAGCTACAACAGTACTCTTTGGAAGACGGAATTCTGGAATACCATAAGATAGTACACCACCAGCTTCATGTAATGCTTCAAAAATAGTTACATCGTAACCTTTCTTTGCTAAATCTCCAGCACAAGTAAGTCCTGCAGGACCAGAACCAATTACAGCTACCTTTTTATTCTTTTTCGCTGCATCTGCCTTTGGTGCTACATTATTTTCTCTAGCCCAGTCAGCCACAAAACGCTCTAACTTACCAATAGAAACAGCCTCGCCTTTTATTCCACGTACGCACTTGCATTCACACTGTGATTCCTGTGGGCATACACGTCCACAAACAGCAGGAAGTGCTGAATAATTACTAATAACATTGTAAGCTTCTTCTAAATTACCTTCCTCAACCTGTTTAATAAAGGCAGGAATATCAATATTAACAGGACAACCAGTCACACATCTTGCATTTTTACAATTCAAACAACGAGAAGCCTCTGCTTGCGCTTCTTCTAAATTATATCCTAAACAAACCTCTTCAAAGTTTGTAGCTCTCACTTTGGGATCCTGCTCTCTTACAGGAATTCTTTTCATAACATCTACTTCAATTGCCATTTTAATCTCCTTTCTGACTGCACAAACGGATTAGTTGCCACCGCAACCGCAACCACCATTTTTATGTGTGTCACCCTCTTGAAGTTTAAGCATTGCTCTACCTTCTTCACTCTTGTACATCTGCTGTCTCTTCATAGCTTGATCAAAATCAACTAAATGACCATCAAACTCTGGTCCATCTACACATGCAAATTTCACTTCATCTCCGACTTTAAGACGACATGCACCACACATACCAGTTCCATCTACCATAATTGGATTCATGCTGACAATAGTAGGAATATTTAATTCCTTTGTCAACAAGCATACAAACTTCATCATAATAACAGGTCCGATTGCAATAACAAGATCATAAGATTTATCTTGGTTATTAACCAAATCTTTGATCTGATCATTTACATTTCCTTTAAAACCGTAAGAACCATCGTCTGTACAAACGTATGTATTCTTAGCAACCTGTTTCATTTCATTCTCTAAAATAATTAAATCTTTGTTTCTTGCACCAATGATACAATCTACATCATATCCTTGACTCTTCATCCATTTAACCTGTGGATACACAGGAGCTGTACCCACACCACCTGCAACAAATAAGATTTTCTTTTTCTTTAATTCTTCTGGATTTTCATCGATCAACTCCGATTTACAGCCCAAAGGTCCTACAAAATCTCTAAATGCCTGTCCTTCTTCATATTTAGCCATTTCTGTTGTAGATGCACCAACTGTCTGGAACACAATTGTAACAGTTCCCTGCTCACGATCATAATCACAAATCGTCAAAGGAATTCTTTCACCCTTCTCATCCATCTTGACAATAATAAACTGTCCTGGATAACAATGCTTAGCAACTCTAGGTGCTTCTATGTCCATTAAGACGATATTATTCGCCAACGCTCTTTTCTTTACAATCTTATACATCGATATACCTCCATCTTCAGCTTGTATATAGCCGTTTTTTCACTCGTTCCGCTTTTGCGCATAAAACGATAAAATTTTGCAATATAAGTGACATTATAACCTATTTTTTTTTAAAAGTCTAGGTAATTAATGGCAATTCAACATTTTCTTAGTAACAGTTCAGCCGGGCAGAAATGATTGTGGAAATTGCACATGACTGCTGGCAGGCTAAGTGCAATTTCCACAATCATTTCTATCGGGCTAACGCCTGACATGAATAAAGTGTCCAGCCAAAAAGAATATTTTTAGTTAATTTATATATTCTGGCACTTTATGAATGTCCTCGGCTGAACTGTTACTTTTCTTATAATAGTTTAGCCAAACTATAAACTTAATTCATCCGTGTATCTACATAACTTTTCCCGTAAGCGCTCATATTTTTTATAAATCTGGAGTAACTCTCCATCTGACACTTCTTTTGCTGCCTCATATGCCTCCCTTAACACATGAGAATCTTGAAACACATCTGCCATTTTAAATTCCAAGAGTCCACTCTGTCTTATTCCAAATAGATCCCCCGGTCCTCGTAATTTTAAATCCTGCTCTGCAATTAAAAAACCATCATTGGATTTTCCCATGATTTCCATACGTTTCTTTGTTTCCTTACTTTCATGCCCGGTCATAAAAATGCAATAAGACTGATAACCTCCACGTCCCACCCGGCCACGAAGCTGATGTAACTGTGCTAAACCAAATCTTTCGCAATTTTCTATCAACATAACTGTAGCATTTGGAACATTAATACCAACTTCCACTACAGTTGTAGAAACTAACACTTGTATCTCACCTGATGCAAATCGTTCCATAATCGCATTCTTTTCTTTTGGTTTCATCTTGCCGTGTAAATACTCAATATTTACATTCATAGGAAGCACGTTACGCAATTGTTCTGTATAATCTATTACATTTTCTGCTTCCATATTCTCACTTTCTTCCACCATAGGACAGATTACATACGCCTGTCTTCCCTCTCTCACCTGCTTTTCTATAAATGCATATGCATTGGGACGATATCCAGTATTTACAACACAATTTTTGATAGGAATACGATTTCCAGGTAATTCATCTATCACCGTCAAGTCCAAATCTCCATATAAAATAATTGCCAATGTTCTAGGAATTGGTGTGGCACTCATAACAAGTACATGTGCTTGAGTGCCTTTTCCCGCAAAGTTTTCTCGCTGTTTTACACCAAAACGATGTTGCTCATCCGTAACTACCAATGCAAGGTCTGCATATTCCACCTTTTCCTGTATCAATGCATGCGTACCGATTACAATATCAATCTCATGCTCTTTTAATCCTTTATAAACTTGTCTTTTTTCTTTTGCCGTCATAGAGCCTACCAAAAGTGCAATGTCCAGAGAATACGGCTCTAACAATTCCTGAAAACTCTCTAAATGTTGTTTTGCCAGCACTTCCGTTGGCACCATGATTGCCCCCTGATGCCCATTCATGGCAGTTAAAAGAAGAGCAAGAACTGCAATGGCCGTTTTACCAGATCCTACATCTCCCTGGATCAATCGATTCATAACCCCTTCTCCCATCATATCTTTTTGGACTTCCTCCCAGGCTCGAAGCTGCGCCTTCGTCAAGCAATAAGGCAAGGAAGCCATCAATTCCTCACACTCTTTCACAGGTTTCATCTGATATAAATTTTTTCTTTTTTCCTTTTTTGCTTTTAATTGATTTAATGCCATCACAAACAAAAAGAATTCATCAAACACAATTCTTCTTCTTGCATCGATCATCTCCTCTTTATTCTTTGGAAAATGAATTCCCCGAAGTGCCTTTTTCCTCTCAATCAGATGATACTTTTTCCGCAAATCAACTGGCAAATAATCCGTTTGAATTTCTCCCTCTTTCAATGCATAAGCAATCGATTTACTAATTGCATGATTGCTTAACCCTGCTGTTAAAGAATATACTGGTTGCAAACGATTCAAATTATTATAAAATTGCTCTTTGGTAAGCATCTGTGGCTGCTCGATTACCAACACACCATTTTTTCGTATGACTTTACCACGAAAAATATAGCGAGTTCCAGAATGTAAAGCAGACATTACAAAAGGCATATTAAACCAAGTAAGGCGAATTGTGCCAGTCCCGTCCTGAATACTGCAAGATAAAATTTTTAATTTTCTTACCTTTCGTATTTTAGGAACACTTTCCAACACACCTTCAATAGCAGAAACTTCCCCTTCCACTAACTCACGAATTGGGCATATAGGCTTATACACATCATAATTTCTCGGATAATGCTCCAGCAAATCACCTACTGTATAAATATTTAATTTTTGGTATTTTTGTTGCGCCTTCTCGCCAATTCCTTTTATAGCTAAAATCGGATCCATCTCTCTCATATCTTTTCCCTCTTATCCAAAATGGTACCTAACAAATCAATTACCCTACCACTTTTTGCATTCTACTTTGTACAATCCTTTTCTGCTCAGCTAAATTGTTACCATAGATCGTAAAAGCATACAGAATAGGAAAGAGTTATCTGCAACACATGCAAATAACTCTCTCCTTGAACTTCACAATCCTACCAGCATTTCATTATTCAACAGATAAAATATAATAGTATACCGGTTGTCCTCCAAATTGTACTTCTACTTCAACTTCCGAATACTTCTCTTCAATGGCCTTTGCCAATGCCTCTGCATCCTGCTGTGTAACACCTTCGCCATAAAATACAGATACTATCTCCGCATCTTCATCTATCATCTGTGACAACAATTCTAATGTAGTACCTGTAATATCTTTGCCTACTGCCTCAATGCCGCTTTCACCGATACCCATAATATCATCCACGTGAATCTCTTTTCCGTCAATCACAGTGTCACGTACCGCATAGGTCACCTGGCCAGACTTCACATTTGCGATATTATCTATCATTTGCTGTTTATTTTCTTCCGGAGTCATATTATCCATAAAGTTGATTAAGGCTGTAATTCCCTGCGGAATAGTTTTTGTAGGAATCACAACGATATTTTTATCCTCCGTAAGCTCTGCTGCCTGCTCTGCTGCTAAAATAATATTTTTATTGTTTGGCAAAATAAAAATCGTATCTGCATTTACTTCATCAATTGCGTTAAGCATATCTTCTGTACTTGGATTCATGGTTTGTCCACCTTCGATCAAGTGATCCACACCTAAGCCAGTAAAGATTTCACTAAGTCCTTCCCCAACAGATACACTAATAAATCCATACGCCTTTCTTGGCTGAGAAGCCTTTTCCTGTTCTTTTTCCGCTGCTGCTTTCTTTTCTGCCTCTTTGACAACCTTTTCCGTATGTTCTAAGCGCATATTATCAATCTTCATATTGCTGAGTGCGCCATAAGTAAGCGCCTTTTGAATCGCTAATCCCGGATCATTTGTATGCACATGAACCTTTACTACTTCATCATCTGCTACAACAACCACACAATCACCGATACCACTTAGATACGCCTTAAACTCATGCTCATCTGCTTCCGTAAAAGTTTTTTCCAACATAATAATAAATTCTGTACAATATCCAAATTTGATATCTGCCGTAGAAACTTCACTAGAATCCATTGTAGATGCAATCTTTTTTACAGGCTCTGCTTTTAGGCTTTCAAAATCAACTTTTTTACCCATCAAAGCATCTACCGCACCTTCTAATACGGTAACAAGACCTTTTCCACCAGAATCAACAACACCTGCCTCTTTTAATACAGGAAGCATCTCTGGTGTTTGATCCAACACTTCATTCATATATACAATAACTTGTTGACAAAAATCCTGCACATCCTCTGTAGATGCCAATTCTTCTGCCTTATCTGCACCACCTTTGGCAACCGTTAAAATCGTACCCTCTTTTGGCTTCATAACCGCCTTATACGCAGTTTCCACTGCCTTTCCAAAACCTCTTGCTAAAACTGGAACCGTCAGTTCTGTTTCACCTGCAATTCCTTTTGTAAATCCACGGAACAACTGGGATAAAATAACACCCGAATTTCCTCTGGCCCCTCGTAAGGAACCACTGGAAATTGCCTTTGATAAAGTTTCAATCGTAGGCTCCTCAAGTGAAGCAACTTCCTTTGCCGCAGATAAAATAGTCAAAGTCATATTTGTTCCTGTATCTCCATCTGGAACGGGAAATACATTTAACTCATTTATATATTCTTTTTTTGCTTCAATGTTCTTTGCTCCAGCAATGAACATCTTCTGTAGCATTGCCGCATCAATCGCTTTGATACTCACAATCTTATCCTCCTTAATCCACTACTCTTACACCTTCGACGAATACGTTTATTTTCTCTACTTCCATACCGGTAAATTCTTCTACTTTATATTTTACATTTTCGATCAAATTTTGGCATACAGCAGTAATGCTAACACCATACGCAACAATAATATGCAAACCGATCTTTAACTTGTTGTTTTCATCTACAACAACATTTACACCATGACTTACGCTATCTTTTTTCAGCAACTTTACCAAGCCATCTTTCATATTTACCGATGCCATACCGACAATACCGAAGTTTTCCACTGCTGCAGAACCTGCATATTTTGCCATAACTTCATTGTCGATCAATACTTCGCCGTTATTATTTGAAATATGTCCCTTCATAATCTATACACCCTTTCCTATCTTAAAATATAGTCAGAAGATTGGGCTCTCCCTAAATCTCAACTACTTTCACTATCCTGCTCCAATTACTTCTTTGTACAAATAATTGTAGTTTATTTATTTAGTATAACTGATTTTCCTTCTTATTTCCACCCTAAAAGCAATTTTCTTGTTGAAAAAAAGTAACAGTTCAGCAGGAGACATTCATAAAGTGCCAGAATATATAAATTAGCTAAAAATATTTTTCTGGCTGGACACTTTTTTCATGCTTTTCATTTTTTATCATATATTATAATAGAGGATACCAAAATAAAAGGTCTGAACCCATATGCGATTGCTCAAATGTGGTAATTTTCCTTAAGACCTCCAAAAAATACGCATAAAAATGGCACATAAGTACCAGAATATGTGAATATTTTGTAGGATTGTCAAAGTACATAACAATCCATAGGTATCTAACCTTCATACACAATCACGCAAAAGAGGCTGGGATTTATTATGAAACAAATGTTGGGATTTATCTTTTTCTGGATTGCCGTAGGTATGACTATCATGCTATTTTTATCTGATCTCTTTTGGTCTATTGTAATTATTATCGTATTACTGATCTGTGCATACAATCTATTCTTTTGCCCATAGGTACGCAAGCAAAAAATAGCCATCCTATGCATGAACCTTCATAACATGTCAAAATAGTTGCAAAACACCCAAACGACAATATGGTTGCAAAAAGAAAACCCGGTTCTCAGAACCGGGTTTTCTAAGCATTATGCACGCTCTACTAAACCTGACTTAAGGCAAGAAGTACAAACATACATCTTCTTTGCAGCACCGTTAACCTTAACCTTTACAGATTTTACGTTAGATTTCCACATCTTGTTATTTCTTCTATGTGAGTGACTCACCTGAATACCAAAGTGAGCTCCTTTTTCACAAATTGCACATTTAGCCATTAAAAGCACCTCCTTACGCTTATTGTGCATCGCTAAAGTTGCTATGCACCAAACAAAATTTATTCTATCAAACATTGTAATAAATTGCAAGCAGAAATTTATTTTTTTAGTATCCCAGATAATTATTCTTCCTTTTCATCCCTAAAATCAGCCGAATAATCTATATTTTCTTCTTTACCCGAAAGAAATTTATTTACAAAATCTGGTACCATATCCAGTATTTTTGTCAGACCATCTTGATTTTTAACATTTACAAGTTTGACTGTTCCGTTTTGAATTACCAGCACTGCGCTAGGTTGCATAGAACCGCCCATACCACCTGCTGCTCTATCCTTTTTTCTCTCACCATTCGCAAAAGCTCCGGCTCCAACTCCAAAACTTACGTCTACCAATGGCACAACAATAGTTCCGTCTGCAAAAGTTACAGCTTCCCCAACTACTGTTTTTGTTGACATAAATCCATCTAACCCTTTAAACAGTGCTTCTACGGTCTGCCCCATATTATTCTTACCATCTGCCATCATCAAACCCTCCTAATCTTTTCAAAATTATTCTTCAATTTTTTCACATTTTCATTTCGCCAAACTTGAAATACAATCCATAAAAGAACACCAATGCGAAGACGTCCTTTTGCCCAAAGCTCTCCTTCCAATACAGCCTCCTGAAAATCTGGCTCTATCTCCGGAAATGTGCCAATCACTCCAAACAAAACAGCTAAAATTCCCAGTATTTTACCTGTTTTTGCAGGATCTTCCATACCAAAACGAAGCCGCCCTTTCCATTTTTTAGGCCATATATGCCGGAAAATCTTTTTCCCGCCTTCCAACAACGCAGTAACTCCTGCCCTGTTTTCGGGCAAAGAACAAAAACTTGTTACATTGGTAATCTCCTCTATTACATTTTCCTTCTTCTGTCGAATGGAAAACCACATTGCTTTTACACATTCATACCACTTCGTAACCTTATCTTTCTGTCTTTGCCAAAAAGAAGTCCCTGTTATCTTATGTTCGCTGCTCGTCTTATCTGTAAACATTTCCTTATCATTCTGCTCATCCGCAATCTTTTGTACAGTTTGCAACTCCTCATCTTGCTCTGTTTTGGAAACCTCCTGTTTTTTTTGCAAAGACGGTTCCTCTTGCTTTTGCAAAGTAACTTTACTTTTCTCTTCCTGCGAAACTGATAATGAAGTTTGCTCTCCCTTATAGGTTGTACGATCCGGTTTCGTTTCATTCGCGTTCTCTTTAGAAGCCGCTTCCTTTGAAGTATCTTCTGTCATAGGCTCCTGAAACTTTTTTATCGGAATACCCAAGATTCGAAAACATACATCCAGGCTTTCCTCATACTTCACTCGAATAGATAAAAGCCGTAAAAGCCACGTTACACGAACATCCATTTTCCAACTGTCTTCTGCTTTCTTTTCCAGTTGCATTCTATAATGAACAGATGCAAACAAAACAAGGCAAACACACAACAGGAAAAGTACAAGAAGGGCAAGTACAAGAATACCGATAATTTTTAAAACCAGTAATAGAATATGCAACATGCCCTATTCCTCCTTCGTGTTTTTACTCGAAAGCACACCTTGAAATTTTTTCTCATAAAAGGTTCTTACATCCAGACTCCCCGTTTCACGATATAGCTTTGTCAAAATTGCTGCTGCCATAATCATCGCCTGCCTTCTGGAAGAAGCAAGTCCAAGAATGTAACAAGTCTGCTTTTTGTAATAAGGAAACAATAACTCATTGACATTTATAATATCTAACAGATTCTCCGGATTAAATGCCAGCGAAACACAAAAAACCGGGTACTGTAATTTTTCCTTTTCAACCTTTTCTTTTATGTGTTTTGCAGCACGCTTTGTAAATCCATCTAAATATAACTGATCCAACCATTCAACCATCTTTTACCCTTCCATTATGGCCTGAATTACATTCATACTCGCTTGACGCTCTGCATCATCTTGACAGCGTTCCAAAGCTCCTCTGATATACTCTTCTACTTCTTTTGAAGAAGTAAAGAACACAGGAAACTTACTGATGGTTGCAGCAATTACTGCACGATTGACACACATTTCATTCTCTGCAAACTGTACTTTCAGCTTCTCCAATAATTGATTTGTCTGCTCTGCAATATAAGTCTCATCCGCAATTTCTTCTTCTGTATCTTCCTCATTAAATTCAATAAAAGTACCGGAAGATGCTAACAGCTGCTGTATAGTATCCAACTTCACAAAATCATCTACAAGATTTAACTGTTCCAATTCTCCTCTGTGATTCATTTGAAGATCTACTAAAACAGTTTCTAACTGTAACATATCCTCTACCAGTTTTTCTTGTTTTCCTTCTGTAAGTACCAGTTTTTCATCTAACTCTTTTGGAACTTTCTTCCAGTCTCCTGCTTCGAACAACCCAGAAATACACTGTAACACTTCCACACAAGCTTTATCACTGGCTTCTGTCATAGGTTGTCCATTTTCCGCAGTCAGATAACAATATAAGCTGTTTAAAACACTCTCAATCTCTACATATAAATCCGCAATCTGTGACATATATTCTGCATTTTCTTCCAATTCATCATACAATTTTTGAAACTCTGTTTCTGATAACTCCGAAAACTTTGTCTTACTCAAACGTTCTGTCAGTTCCTTTAAATCCGTAAAATACACATCCACGCCCTCTGGTTCATACAACATAGCGCTTGTCTCAAGCATGTAAATATAACGTTCCACCGCAGACTGATCCGAGCCTTTATAAACAGATAAACTATTTTCAATCAACTGAAAATACTTAGAACGAGCCATTCTTACCGGTAATTCTCCCAAAATTTCTTTAATACTCTCATTGATCACTACATTGTCTTTTCCACTAAAAATATACTGATACACCTTTTGCACAAATGTATCAATATCTGCTAATGGAAAATCCTTTTCATATTTTAATTCCACACGATTGATTACATGTTCATAAATCTGTAGTTTATCAATATACATTGTCAAAACTTTCATCTTGCAGATTACATCGTTTCTTGTAGCTACAAGCTGTGCAATCTTTTCCTTCTTTTCTTCCGCCGAAAGCTTTTCCCCATCAAAAGCAGCCTTCACAAGCTGATTTACTACAGAAATGGTATCCTGTAAATACCCATTTTCTGCACCTCTTTGCTCCTGCAAGGTTTCATAAAGCATATAATACTCCATCGTAACATGTAAAATTGAAACTTGCTGATATAAATCAAACAAAATATCTCTATACACAGGAATATTCTGTTGTAAATCTTTTCCTTTACTAATTTTTTTCACTAACTCTTTTATCTGGCTCATACTGTCTTTCTCCTTTACCATGCACTATTACTTATTATAACAGTATTCCTTTAAAAAGAAAAGCATTGAATCAGAAATGCCCTGCAAGAAGTAATTCATTGTTACCATTCGCAATTATATGAACGGTAACTTTTTACTTCTTACAGAGCATAAAGTTAATTTCAACCTTTATTTGTCAAGCGGATATTTGCAATCCGCTCTGCTACTTTCTTAATCGTGTTAAACCGATGCTAACTGCCAACTACTAAACCAACGTAAAAATTTAGCAATATAAGTTACGTCAATCGGATAACCGGAAATCACCGGATAGAACATAATAAACAATCCAATTGCACATGCGGCATACACTATGCAGGCAAGTTTTACATTCTTTCTTCCTTTGTTTGTTTTGCACGACTCATAAATATGATACATAGAATATCCAATCATAATCGTGATAAATGGTACACTTGGGAAGTAATGATAAATAAAGGTACAACGTGTCACACCCATCCATGGTGTCAACTGTGCCATATATGCAACACTCAAGAAAATTGCTTTTTTATCTTTAAAACGAACACATCTGTACAGCATATATGCAAATGCAGGAATACCAGCCCACCAAACAAGCGGATTACCAAATGCACTAATATTTCCTTGAATTGCACCAGAAACACCTTCTACTGCCGGTTTAATTGTCGCTGTATAGTACCAAATTGGTCTTTGCATAATTGGCCATTGATACCATGTAGAAGAAAACGGATGTGTTGCATCCAATTTCGAATGATAATTCCACATATCTACCTGATTTTTAATCATTCTCTGAATCAATCCCATATCCTGTCCATTATTAAACGGAATATAAGATAATGTATAAATTGTTCCCGGTATGATAACAAATGCTAACACACAAAAAGCTAATGTTAATATTAAATTCTTCTTAAAACCTTTGATAATCACTTCATTCTTAATACCGTTCGTTTCCTCCTTTGGATGTAACCAAGCATAATGGTATTCCATATAGCGACGGAACACAACGATAAAGAATACAATTCCTAAACCAACTCCTGCATATACACCCGGCCATTTTGATGCACAACCAAGTCCCATAAAAATACCACTAAACAATAACGGTACAAACGTCTTTTTCAAAGGTGTATCGTAAAAACTCATACAATAATACTGATACATAAAATAGAACATCAGTATAATAAAGAATGTCACGTATACATCAATGGTCGCAATACGTGTCTGCGTAAAATGCATAAAATCCGCTGCAAACAAAGTCGTTGTGACCGCTGCAACCCAACTCTTTTGGAACAATTTTCTAGAGAACAAATAGAAAATTGGAAGCATTGCAATACCAAATAAAGTACCCATAATACGCCAGCCAAACGGACACATACCAAAAATACGGATACCAATGGACATGATAAATTTACCCAATGGTGGATGTGTCCACTCGTAGTTATATACATGTTGTGTCATTTCATAGGCCGTTCTGGCATGATAAATTTCATCAAAATAAGTGCTGTTGTTAAATGTCGTAATGGTAGGATATTCCTTTTGCTCATCAAAAAGATTTGCATAATCCTTCGCATTGACTGGCTGTATCTTATTTCCCTGTTCATCGAAAAATACAAGTTCATTTAAAACCGTTTCATTCGAATTGCATCGCAATCGTACATAAGGTTGTGTCACAGCAATATCCGCTGTACCCCAACAAAATACACTACTCATTGTAAATTTAGAAGCCTCTCCTCCTAAAGATGCCAAATCTTGTGCATTCACAGCAACCGGTGTCCAATTTACATTATCTGCACTTTCCTCTACATAAAACTCACGGTTTTCATATCTTCCATCAAAATAAGCCAATTTTGTCAAATTAGATGTCTTATTCGAAAAATCAAAATTCAAAGTATCGCCTTGCGTATAGGTCTCCCAATAAGTTTCCGGCGCATGCATGTCTCCAAGATTAAACAATGCAATCGCGGCATATACCAAGGTAATCACAGCAATTGCTGTCCAATCAAATTTTGTCAATTTCCACTTTTCCTGACTCTTTCTTGGTTTCCAGTCTTTCCAGTGTTCCTGTAACTTCATCAATATTCCATCCTTCTTAATTCCATATAAAAGGCTCTCCTCTACTGTTTCCTCTGCCTTCATTCTCTCAAGAATCAAATCCTTCACAAGCACAATCACCAAGCAAAGGAATAACAGCAAATGAAAAACACCTACTACACGCGGAAATTTTGCTTTCCAGTCAAAATGATCCGGATAAAACTTAAACGCATGCCATATATTATTTACCTGTACCAGTGTTAATCCCATAAAGATAAATAAGTATGATTTTCTTGGTTTGAATAAAAATGCTAACAATAACAATGCAAATATTGGTAACATATATCTCTCATGTACACGAACAGAAAGTGTAAAAAATCCTGCTGCGATAAATGCTCCAATCAAGAAATATTTACTGCCGTCTGTCTTTTTACGATTTAGATAACATAATACCGTAGCCGCAACAACTAAAAGAATAATAAATAACATTCCCCATGTGGCATATGTAACACCTAACGCTTTCTCTGTCTGACTGTGCCAATTGAGTCCTAACATACCCCAGAAATTATATGCATTTACCGTAGCATATTCATAAGAACTCAAGGTACCTGTATAAAGTGCAAGCACTCCAAATAACATTTGTACTAATCGGATCAAAATATTTCCTGTCGCTTGCGTAAACGCAGTTGCTGCAACTGGAAGCCAAGTCTTTGTCCCCTCTGTGACACTCTTTGCTGCAAAGGTAATCCAATATTGATCAAAATGGAACGGAATGGTACATACAAACATAAACAAAATCGCCAACAGACCATAACCAAGATGTCGAAAGAAACGCTTGGCCGAATAATCATTGAAAAATACCTGATCCAAAATACCATAGATTAAAATTGGAGTTAAAACCAGTGCCTGTGGTTTCATCAAAATACTAATCGCAAAAACAAAATAAGAAGGTATCAATTTGTGATCTGCGATCAATACTGCCATCCATACAATAAAGAACGTAAATACAGAATCTACTTGTCCCCACATAGCTGAATCTACTAAAATAACCGGATTAAACAAATAGAAACCAGCAAGAACCATTGCACCCTTTTCATCAAAATGTCTACGTGCCACTTTGTAAATTAAAGCGCAAGTCGCCAAATCAAACAAAATTGCCGGCATCTTTACAATAATCGTAGAAGCTGTCAGTGCCGGAAATGCATGTCTAAACCAACCAACAATCCATAAAATATAAATATATCCAGGCGTATAATCTGTAAAACGATCCTGAATATTATAATAATTTGCCAAGCCGTCTTTATATGCCCAATCTGACCAAGCAGAAAAACAATTCATATCCGTATCGTACCCCGGATCCAACTTTGCCAAAAGAATTCGAACCAATAAGCCAACAAATAGCAAAATTGCCAAATTCAGCCAATTAATTGTATTCTTTTGTTTCACACCCATAGTAACCGTCTTTTTATTTAGTACGACTGTAACATACAAAATAAACATAGCAAGTATATATACAATGCTAAATACATTAACCAGTCCCATTTTCATCCTCCATTCTGCGTATCACGCATACTATTATTTTCGTTTTACATGCTCGTGAGTAAACAAATGATCACTACAATATTCATAATTACCTTCACACTTTGAGCAAAAACGAAACTCTAAATTTGGATCATCCAATTCCGTTCTGCCACAGATTGCACAACGATGTCTTGGCTCTCCCGCTTTTGTTGCAGCCTTCCGCACCTGCTTTTGAAACTGTCTTTTCCGACGCATCTGCGCTCCTGTTGGTCTCTTGACCTTCCAGGACCAGAACGCAAATAGCAAAAAGTTTGCCATACTTACAAGCATTGCCGTTCCAAGTATATAAGCACCTTGGGCAAAATCAGATACAATATTAAACGCAAGCAATGCGCCATACAAATAACCTAGCCATTTGATTTTTAATGGAATCACCATCATAAACAATACTTGTACATCCGGAAATAGAAATGCAAAGGCTAGGAACATAGATTGAAAAATGTAATCCAATCCAATATACTCCACACCACTCGTCGTAATGTTTCCATATGGGACATCAATTCCTAATGCGTTTTTGTATGCTAAATACAAAATCAACGCCGCAATGATATTAAATAAAATACCACTAAGCACATACAAATTGAATCGAAAACTTCCCCATGCCTGTTCCAACGCATTTCCAATCATATAATACAGACTCACTTGGATTAACAGAAAGAAAAGGGATACAATCATCCCGGATCCTTTGCTTACTCCGTATGGAGCCATAATGAAAGTCAGCAAACGCCAAATTTGTCCCTTTGCCACCATACTAAAGTCAAGCGACAAATATTGTCCGTAAAATCCAGGCCTTATCATGTCAAGGAACGTTCCAAGAACAAACAACCCCAAAATATACTTAATCAAATTGGGAATTGCATACCGACTGAACTTTCTTTCAAACTTTTCTAAAAACTTCATCCATTCACTCCTTCTTTCTAATTTTAGCACCCTCTGCCATACAATTGTCCCATGCATTTAGTATGCACATACAATCCTATCTATTATACAATTTTAGAAAATTAATGTCAACGAAAGATAGCCTTTCTAAAGAGTGAAAAAGCTGTGAAAACAAACGTTTCCACAGCTTTTCACTAATCTAATTTAAATTGTGCACGACGCATAATACCACCATATTGATAACCTTTTACTTTATACTTTCCTTCTCCTTCATAACTGTATGCATAAATTTTAAATTTCTGAGAAGACTGCTCTTTCAAAATTTCTCTTGGATATTTTATTTTATAAGTAACCACTCCATTTTCCGCCGCTAAATCAGACTTATTTATTTTCCACACTTTATGTGTTTCACCATTTTCCACACTGGTAATTGTAGTCGCATTAATGGTATTTCCAGCTTCATTAGTCAATTTATATCCGTCTGATGCTGAAACTTCTTTATACTCTTCACCTTCTTTTTCCTGTACTGCTAAGGAAACATATACATAGTCCGAATCTGTACTGTCATCATGCGCATAAAACTCTACATCTTCTGTCTTATTAAACTCTTTGTCTTCAGAATCTGCGTCTACATCTGCATATACGACATAACAGTCTTCATCCCCTTCCGGAATATTGAATCCATTGGTAATCTGTGGTTGTGGTCCTTCTACACCAGCACGTAGCGCAGCAATCATAGTATTGATAAACAATTTTTTCTCAAACTCTGTCATTTCACTAAGTTTGGAATGTCCAACACCTGTATAGGTAACATTTCCCTTATTATAAATGTAATAGTTATTTGCTGCATCATTTGGAGATGCACTATACCAGCAGCCTTTTCCATTTTTCTTATCGCTCAATGCAAACCAACATACCACATCATCAGACTCTACATTCAACTGATATGCCTGTCCATGGGTTGGCGAAATTGGATAGGTACCATCTGAATTTTTATACTCTGACAGGTCAAATGGATATTTGGTAATCTGCCCATCATTGACACAACTAACATATTCAGTAAGATATCCCTGATTGATGTCCGGCCAACCCTTGTTTTCGGATTTCAAATTCAAATACAAATAATTATATGGTCCAAAGTAATCCTTCACGTGACTTTCCGTTGCATCAGGCCAAGCTCTTCTAAAATTACTGTACTGCATCAATGCTGTATAAGTAAATCCATACTTCTCGCCATCACTGGTTTTTGTATAATTGCTACAGCTTTTCTTGCTGGAAATACGTTTTCCTTGATTATAACGATCCAATCCCATGGCATCGCGCATCCATTTATTAAAGCCTTTTCCGTTGGTATTTTCCATAAAAACAGAACTATTTTTTTCATCAGTTAATACATTTTTATTATCATTATTAATCTGCGATGTTAAATCGTGCGAGAACATGACACTCTTTCCTGCATCAATATAATCCTGAATATCCTTTGCAATTTGTGTATTATTAAATTCTAAGTCACGATAACTGTCTGCAAAACCAAAAATAATCATGTCGTATTTTTCCTGCAAATCCACTCTGGATAACTTCTCTTTATAGTTTTCATCATACCAGCCACCATGATCCCTATTGTAGTATTGCGATCCATCTTTTCCGTAGGTAAAGTCCTGCAAATCAATTACCGTTATCTTAATATCAAAATCTTTACTTACCTCATCCTGTTTCAAATATTTTGTAAAAGAAGAATCTGACAAATTAATCTGCTGTGCTTTTTCTCGTCCCCAACTAGTATTATGCTTATTATTACCAGCTACCGCCTGTACCTGCAATACATGTACTGTTTTTTTAGCTACATCATTATTCGTAAAACGAATGGTACTATAACCAATCTGTGAACAAACCATTCCAGGATTATTTTTCGGATATACTTCTATTTTCCATGTGAATGCACCTGTATAACTTGGATTCATACTAAATGTATAACTATTATTACTTCCATTTCCCTTGAAGCTCTTTCCACCTACACGTTCTGCTTTTGTAAAACGACCATCCGCATTTTTATCAACGTAAAAGTTCAAAACAAAATCCGCAGTAGAATCCTCTGGGTTGTCAACTTTGTAACTAAATGTAAATTTACGATTTTCGGAGTTCTTATCAAATTTATAAACATTACATTTACTTAAATCCGTATATGTAGTTCCACCTGCTCGCAAACTAGAAATTATAAGCGTTGGTTTCTTCTTTGTCAAACGATTAATTTTTTCATTTGCCTCTTCATTGGAAACAGAACGATAATTAAAATCTAATGATAATAAATCATTTGCTCTTTCTTTTAAGAAGTTTCGCATATTATTATTAGACTGATCATTAAAATAGGTTGGCACATCTTTCTTTGCATCGGCAATCAAACCATCTGCCACTACAATTGGAAGTCCTGTATCCAAATAGGTCGTTAATTGTTTTTTCTTTAATTCTGTTATATCATTTCCAGAATAGTGTAAGGTACCACTATCTCCAGCATCAAAAAATGCTACACCATTTGAATTCTTGCCTATACTGTCCGATGTATCTGTCAACTGTCCATAATTAAACAACACTTTTGCACCCAAATGGGCATAGATTACACCATTCATATGTTCATTTTTAGAGGAATAATCCGTAATCATTTTTCCATTGCTGTCTTTCTTTGTATGTAACCCTTCTATATCATTACCGATATATACCAAATCATATTTTGATGCCAAATCACCTGTCTTACCCACATACTCGGCAGTTGTCATCTTCGTAATCTTTAACTTAAAGGTGTCTTTTGTCGTGTAACTGGTATATGGCAATAACTGTTCAATATACGCGGCAGATAAAGAAAAATGATTTGCCGGTTCCAGCTCTAACACATCATACGTTTCTCCATTGATACAAGAACGAGGTTTATACTTTAATATTTGCACTATTTCATTCTTGCTATCTAAAAAGGAACTCGACTTATTCTGCTCAAAAGAAATCCCATTGCAGTTAATCCACTTTCCACTCTTTGGCTCTAGGGAAATTGCCATATCATTTTCCCAGAAACTTGTATCTCCTTCTTCATGATCACTATGTTTAATCTCTTTTTTACATGGTAAAAAAGTATAGGTATTCCAATAGGACGCAGCATTTCCAGACTGTAAAGCGTAATTTCCGCTTCCATCGATTAACTTACTTTCCACAAATAAATTATAAAACTCTGCCGGATCACGGAACATCGACATTAAATACAATTTATACATATTATTATCGGATGCGTTCTTGGATGTGCCTGCCTTATAAGTGGTCTTCTTAAACAGGTCACCATTTGCTTCCCACGTATCCTTTGTTTCAGAAGCATACTTTACATTACGGTTTAATTCATATTGTACCGTATCTACGCTCTTACTATCCGTAGATAAAGCATCTGTGTATATTTCTTTATCCATCATAATTGGAAGTGGATTTTCTTTGTCTGCAACATATTGAAAAATCGTTTTGACTACATTCCAATTTGCATCACACTTTCCGCTTGTAAATTTTTGTCCTGGATTACTTACATCAGCATACGTTTTCGCAAGATCCTGCTGTGCAGATTTTGCCCCATCCACATAAGTTTCAGAAACATAAATAAGATCTGTCTTATTTAACAATGCTTTAATAGAATCAGTATCTGCTGCATTCAAATCTTTTGCTGTAACTGTTTTTACAACAACCTTATCATCCGAACTAATTTGAGAAGAAAACATGCTTCGCAATGAGTTTGCATTAATAGGGAAAGAATTTCCATCTGCAAAAGTATACTTGTTATTTGACTGTATTGAACTTCCTGATGCTGTTTGCTGCCAATATTTATCCATATTATCATAAATTTGGCTCAATTGCTTATAAGTTTTTCCATCAATTGTTTTCTTTAATGTAACTCCGCTACCTGCAATCTTTGCAATTTCATCTGCCTTTCCAGCTTTTGATGCTTTTAAAATATCAATAGGCTCTGAGCCAGCCTGTAAATAACCAAGCTGGGCATAACTCATATCTGGAACAATCTCCAAAATAACAAAATCTCCTGCATTCGCAGAAGTTGCTAAACCTGCAACCACATTGGAACGATTTTCCTCTCTTACTAAGAAATTGTTATTCACAAAATAACCAATTGTACCAGCAGCTAAGATAGCAAAACATACGAGTAAGCCTGTAAATGCTTTCCAGTGTTTTTTCATAATCTTTACCTCCTAGATGCTCAAATTCATTTGAACAATAAAACAAGTTATCATGCTTCTTCCCAACATTCAATCTGTGATAAATAGCTATTACGGTATCTATCATCCAGGCTCACATCTTCCAAAAACCACTCTGGCGGAATAAATTGATCTGCCTCTTCCACACTAGCAAATTCTACTTCCACGAATACCAAACCTTCTAAATAGCCATGAAAAATGTCCAACTCTGCCTTTTTCCCATCTGCCAACGGAATCAAATAACGATCCTTTTCAATCATTTTTCCATCAATTTTTTCTTTTAAATGTTGAAACGATGCCTCGGTCAATGGAAGTTCCACTTCATTCGAAATGTTGGTATTATGCGATTTTTCATTTAACTGTGTTTTTGATTTGTATGTTAAAATATAATCTTCGTTTGCCCTTCGAATACGCACTACAGGAGCGGTACACAAGTACCCTTGCTCCATGTGTATACAAGCATATTCCTCTAATTTTGGCAACTGCTTAATCGTAAATTTCTTTTCAATTTCCAACTGTCTCCTTCCTTTCTAACCATTCGCAATAAGTTGTTCTCTCCTGTCTAAACCATTATGTGTTTAACTTGCTCAAGGAAGCCTCCTCAATCCCCGTTGTACAGAGCAATAAGTGATGAGAGGAAACTGGTTTATAACAGAAGAACTACAAACTCTTCTGATCTTCTGCACTAGCAATAAAGCGTGTTATGAACAAGCAACAGAGCAGATTACAAATATCCGATTGGCTGTAAGTAGCATTTCTTTAACTAATAGGAACAATTTCATTTCTTGGTGCTACTGTATCGGATACTGTATAAGTAAATCCCTTTTCATTTTTGCTTTGTGCTGTTATCTTTGAACATAATTCCATTTCAATTCTTACTAATGGTCTACGTTGAGAAGTGGTAAGAGTTAATCCTTTTTTCCCCAATTTATTAGAGGAACTTTTACCTGGTGATGCATCAAAAAAACCCATCGAATATACTCCTTCTGCAAACAACATTTTTTTTGAATGGTTTCCATTAAAAACAACATCATTACATTCTGCATTGTTTTCACATGCAAACAAATATAATTTATGCTCTTTTCCATCTAACCAAACAACATTACGTTTTTTATCATAATAAATAACAAAATACTGTTGGCTATCTTTTTTTAAAAGAGCTACATTATTCGATTCCAGCACCATATCTGAAATAGAATTGATAACACTTTGTGCTTCCATCTGTAAATTTGTCTGCCTATCAACCGCCTGATAATTATTGCTGGCTGCCACCATAAATTGTCCTACTCCACCAATGATAATCAATGACATTAGCATGGCAACTAGAAGTTCCACCAAAGTAAAACCTGCATTTCTGTTTTTTTCCATCCTCTCACCATCCTTATTTCTCTAACTCAATATAATGCTTTCCTGTATCTCTAATCATGTGAATTACATACGAGGTACCCTTTTGGCTTTTTACGACAATTGTAGAATCTGGATTTTTCACCACTGTTGGATTTTTTTCAAAATTTTCTGCAAAAGAACCGCTTCCCTTTGTAAAGGCAACATATATTTTCTTAGAACCGCTTAATTTTTCCCCATTGGCTACTATCTCAACATTACCATTTCCAATCTTTTGTCCATTACTGGCATTGAGCTTAAGCGATGTATCTGTCGTACACAACATATAGGTATCCGAACCTACCTTATAAATACACATATATGGTTTTTTATCCTTACTCATGGTATCCAATTTTAATTTTGTCAAATTGGAATCAATGGTCTTTGCTGCTGCCTTCACATTTCCCGATTTCAAATATCCAAAACCAATAGTAGCAAGAGCGGTAAAGATACCCATAATTGCAATTACAATAATCATTTCAATCATTGAAAAACCTTTTTGTCTGTTTTTCTTCATCTCTCTTCCCCCCTTACTTCTATTCGTTATTCTTTTTCCAGTTCACATATTTAATATAACTTGAGAAATTCAAATAATCCTTCGTTACATCTACATTCTTTTCTCCATAGGTCATATCGGCAAACACCTTAAAATATTTCAAAAAACGTTGTGCCAAATCACTACCACCCTCTTTTTCCTTTTGCTTTGAAAACATTTCCTGTAAAAGAGCGGATGAAGCAGAAACTTTAAGACTTGTACCATCAAAAGAAACCGTATGCTTCGAAATAACTAAACCATTAATATTACAGTTTACCACAACATTACAATTCGACACTATCATAATCGTTGCCTCGTTTGTATTAATATGTAACTTATTTATTAATAAATCATACAAAGAAATGGGTGATTCGGTTCCATTTTTCAACGCTTCCTCATTGGTTTCTGCTATAAAAACAGCATACACTGTTTTTTTTGTATCTTTGTTTATCTCAACCGGCACTGCCTTGCATAATCTGCTACCATCATAAGATTCAAAACCATATAAACTAGGATTTTCTCTTGCTTCCTTAACAAATGTATACGTACCATCCTCTTCTTTTGTCATTAACGCATCAAAAATTGGAGATTCTTTCTTATCTGTTAAATTAAAGCCATTTTCTCCATCTGCAGATTCTGAAATATATTTACTGTAATCTCCATCTGTAAGTGTAAGTTGATAAGATTTGTACTTTGCGGCCCGACGAATTCCCTCTTTCTTATAGTAAAGCTCATTATCCGAATCAATCTTTCCTTCCTGTGTTTGTACCGTTTTGCTTTTCTCTGTTAAATTTGTCAAAGCATTTCCCACTGTTAAAAGTGCAAGGTTCTTAGAAAGCTTAATATCCAATCCACTTGGAAATTTTAAATACTCACTGCTAACCATTTTTTTTGACATATCTTCTTTATCGCACTGCTCTCTAAAATAACGGTCTGCCGCATCCTGACTTTTAAAATTATAATAAAAGTACACCATAGCTGCATTCGTAGAAGTACCTGATAAATCATATACATAATCTGTGATAGGATCCTTCTGCTCCAGATAACTACGCAGACTTTTCTTAGCATGTTCTGCCAATGGTTGTTTTCCAGCCTTCAATAAATCATTATATTTACTAATCGTCATTGGATTTGAAAAACCTTCGGTTAATTCATTGTCTGAAACTAAATAAAAGTTTTGGTCTGATTTAACAGAAATAGATTCACCAATTGGAATATCTTTACGACCAGTGGTTCCTTCTTTAACACCCACCGTAGTACCAGTATCTCTATTTCTTGAAATAAACGCACGTCCACCAAGAATAATACTACCAGATTTTCCATTTTTACTGTTTATATTATCCATTACCAAAGAGGAATGTTTTCCATTGATTACAATAGCACTACTGTATTGGGAATTTACATTTAATGCCGTATCCTCAGAATTATCCTTATTAAAACTGTATCCAAAATAATTTCCCGATAAGAAGCGAACATCGGAATATGGTCCATCTAAAGATAAATCATCATGCACATAGCTGTCTCCATACACAGTTAATTTGGCTGGACTTTCCTTTCCATCCTTCATCGGCGTAGTTGCATAATTCTCTGTCCAAACTTCAACAGGACTTTGTTCGCTTCCCAAAGTCAATCCCCCTGTTTGCTGAATGGAAATATTTCCCCGTGCAATAACACGACTACTACTTCCACCAATGGACAAAGTATTATCTCCTCCTGTAACATTCAATCCTTGGTCACCTGCGTATAGATTTCCAATAACAGAAGCATCCTTTACTCCAAATAATGCATCTACCTTTTCATTTCCGATAATTGCATATTTTGTGAATTCAGGGTAAATATTCTTACTTTCGAAATCCAATTTTGGCACTTCAATCTTTACATCTGTCGTAATCCATGTAGAGTTTGCACTGTTTTTGTCCACTTTATTATCCAAATACTTAATACGAACATTTTTTAACAGCAAATAACGTTCTGCATCATAATCTTTTGGATCCCCATAATGAAGTTGTAAAAAGGCATTTTTGTCATCGTCCTCCATATCAATGCAATCCGAATAATTTGTTTTTGTATCATCAAAAACAATGGATGCCATACGTTTCTTTAATACTTCCGGACTATAGGTTACGCCATCTGCCAGTTCATAAGTAGCTGACATTGCTTGTCCAGGACTTAAAATATCAATTAATGCATTTAAATATTTTTTTGCAAGCTTGTTCTGTATTTCATTTTGATTCGTTGAATCAATAATACTGCTCGTGTCACCTGCATCCTTTGTTGTATAGTTTTCTAAGAACTCAATATACGCTTTTTTCATTGCTTCTTGTGAAATATTTTCTATTGTAATATTCAACTTATCTGTCAATGCCTCTGCACTATAAAAATTTCTTTTAATTGTACGATCCGTTCCTTTGGTCTCCACATTGATCAATGTCACTCGAAGAATAATGGTAGAAAGAATACCTACGAATGCAACCGCAATAATAACAAACACCAAAGAAGAACCTTTTCTGTTTTTATTTTCTTTTTGTTCCATCCCTTACTCTCCTCTCGTTGATGTAATTTCTGTACATTTCTTACCGTCACTATCCAAAATGGTAACCGTAACCTTTGCCAATCGTTGTAACGCCTGTTCCTCTACTACTTTTCCTATATCTTCTCTATCTATATCCGTTTTTGTAGTATCATCATTATAGGAAAGTGCATAATTAAAATTTGAAAAAATAGGCAACATACCTACCTCATTTGAACGTTTTGTTCCATTAATAGTTATAGTTTTCGTAATAACAGCACGCGCGCTCTTCTCATCAGAATACGCATTCATCTTATCTCCAGTATATCCCGTATAAGTATCGTCCTTCTCTAATTTATCTACGCTACAAACTTTTTGACAAAGTGCATACAACTTATAATCACATTTCCAATCAGAATGTTTCTGATAATTCACATCAATATCGATGCCTTGTAAAATATCCGTTGAATCATTATATACATCATAATTATAGAATAAATAAATTGCCTTTAACTTATTGTATGGAATTTCCTCATTGTATAAATACCCACTTTGGATAATTCCCTTCGTTTTATCCTCACCCTCAAACAACTCATCATACTCATATTGATTATATATAGTCACACGTACCATATCTTCTGCCACATCGACCTTATCCGCCTCCGTAGTTCCCTCTTTTTTAGCAGAAACAGAGTCTCTAACTTCGACTTTGATACGTTTTTTTAATTTTGAAGCGATATGATCTAATGATACTTCCTCTTTTTTCTTCTCATGATAACGACTTTGAAATTCATACATTGCACTTAATGTTTCGTCCGTTTCAGCAGCCACCACTGCTGAATTCAATGGTGAGATAATTGGTACTTTCTGTTTGTTCAATTCATCATAGGCTCCAGTATCCACTTCTATGTGTGCTTCATACTTTTTTCCATCGCTTTCCAAATTTTTCCGAACAAAATAATATTTTTTCCCTCCAGTATACGTTTCATCAATTGGAGAATCATCTCTATTCCCTTCCGAAAAGTCATATTTGTCATCTTTGCAAGATGCCAAATATTTAGCATTACTTTTGTCACGATATACCGAAGCCATATCCGCAATCGAATGATACGACCGTACCTCCTCCATCACAGACTGTGCAACCGTATTGACACGCTGCATTTTTTTTGCATTAACATTTGTCTTTGTAGTATGTGAGAAAAAAGTCAGCATTGGTGTAAATAAAATTCCTACCACGGCAATACTAACCAGCACTTCCATTAACGTAAATCCCTTTGTATTTATCTTACCTTTTGTCATGCCATTTCTCCTTCCATATTTTTATACCTTTTTTCCACAAAAGGCCAACCGGCTACTTAGCATTACCAGTTGACCTATTTATGTCTACTTCTTCTTTTTAGCGCTCTGTACTTCTTTGGAACCGAAAATATTTGCAACACCAAGTTTTACGTCATTATTTTCTGGTGCTTTGTATTTGTTTTCAGAACCATCCAATGAATACATACATAAATTCATTGTTCCAGCAAGATTGCCGCTTGTCTCGTCATATCCAACGGTAATTGTCTCTACAGACATTTTATCGTCATATTTATTGATATAATCAAGTGCCTTTGTCAATTCACTATCGGTGCAAGTAAACGCCAAAGTCAAGGTTGTCTTATATCCCATCAACGATGGATAGGTTTCCTGTGAAACACCCTGTACTGCTACCGATGATCTACTTGCAATATCTTCCTTCTGAATATTTGCTGTTCCTGCCTGTTTGATTTCCTCTTGATTAAAGAAAAGGTTGTTAACAGCTAACGTAACTTGTGAAGTGAAAATATCTGTCTGATCTTCTAAATCTGCTAAAATAGCAATTGCTTTTTCGTGTGTCATACCAGATGGGAACTTCTTCAAAATATCCTGACGATTATTGTTAAACGTAATAATTTCTTTTTTCTTCTCATCTTCGTGAGCAATCTTTTGATTCAGTTCTACTACATAAGCAGACAATTCTTTATTTTCTGTCTTTATTTGATCCGCTTTCTTCATCGTTGGCGAAAAGATAAAGAAAAAGGCAACTGCCAAAACAAATATTGACCCAAACACATATAGTAACATTTTATCTCTTTCCGATATATTCGATAAAATGTCTGGCTTTTTCTTCTTCATAGCTTACTCCCTCCTAATTTGCATTTGGTGTGGCTGTTGCCACATCCGTAGCAGTTATCTGTCCTTCTGTACTATTTGTAGCATCTGTATTTTCAGACGTATCTGTATCATTCCTGTCGTTTTCATCTGTTGCCGGCTGTTCATCCTGCAAAGAAACTTTTTCATCCTGTTCGGCATGGAACGCATTATAACCACAAATAACCGTAAAAGTTTCTTTATCTCCCCCTTTATCGCCACTGTCCCCTACATTTTCTGTGATGTTAGCAACCGTAGCGTTGGAAATACTTGGAATTTGTTTTAGCTGTATCAGCAATTCGGATATAGATACTTTGGAAGATTTTGCTTCAATGTTCAATGACAACTCGGTATCATTGGATGTCAAAGAAAGTACCTTCATATTAGCAGGCAAAACCGATGCAATCTTTTCTTTCAATTCATTTAACTGGAAGTTTCGGTTTGAAGTCATGCTATACATATACGAAGTATATTCATAGGCTTCCTTCGCAGATTGATGCGTCGCATATACATCCTCAATATATTTCTTATCTTCAATTTGTTTTTCATAAACACCATGCTTAAATCTTGCAATCTGATAGTTTGCTGCCGAACCTACAATCAAAACAGCAGCCAGCGCACAACTGGCAGCAAATACGATAGATGCCGTCTTAGAATTTCCAGTCTTATCCTCCACTGCACGTACCTCAACAGGAATAAAACCAACCGGTGCAATGGAAGCACCAATCACCGTCAGATAATCCGCCTGATTCCCTTCTATCTGCAATCCTTTTGCAAAACTAACCGCAAATAAACTGTCAATCTTCTTTACATCATAACCAGTTTCGTTGGTAAATAAAACTTCAATCCCCTTAAACTTTGCACCAACACCGGTTAAGTAAATTGCATTAATGCGCTTTTCCGAATTTCTGGACATATAGTAATCCAATACACGGTTTACATTATTCATAATGTACTGAATGGTACTTGTAACATCTTCACGCCCACGTATTTCACGCATCACACGATCATAATCATCTGAACCGATGGAAAGCCCCGGACTGATTTCTCCTGCCATATCCACATGAGAATTGATAATATTTTCCTGCATCAAAAGTTGCATTGCCTCTCGACTGTTTGTCTTCCCAAATATAGGATTATCCAATATGGCAGATACAATATTCATTGCGCCATAAGGAATGGTACGTTGTAAGGAAAGGCTTTCGTTTTCCATAACATTGACCAAAGTAGTCTGGTCATTGATCTGTACCGATACATTTACTCCAGTACCTACCTGTTTTTTCAATAACTGGTATGCACTGTTACCAATATAGTCAATCGCATAAATATGTAATCCAGCAACTTCTGCAAAACCATATATATTCTTTACTAAATTATTTGGCGCTGCCAAAAGCAATAACTTAATCTTCTTTTCTTCCTTTGTATTGATTTTTTCCAAAATAGAATAAGAAATCGTATATTCTGATACATCCAATGGAAAATACTCTGTCGCACTGGCATCAATAATAGACTGAATTTTATTATCCGCTACCAATGGAATCACAACTTCCCTGTTTGCAATCTTTGTAGATGTAATCGTAAAAATAACATCTTTTGTATTCATCTTAGCCGATGAAAGATTTGTCTTTAACGTCTGTGCCATCAAATCTTTATCAAGGACGAAGCCATCTTCTACAATATTCTCCGGTGTCTCAAATGTAATACAATTGCTTACATGTGGATTTTTCTTACCGGCTTCCACCTCACACACACGAGTTTGATGTAACCCAATTTCTATACTTAATACTTTTTTACCCACTTTTCTCTCCTCCTTAATTAAGGTTTTTAACACTTTGCAGGCATGCACCTGTTTTCGCATCGCACAAAATGAAATTGCTTTCATTCTCTGCGACAAGAAAACCATGCTTTCAAAAAATCTTTTTTCTCGTTGCAACCTGTTTCTTCTGCCTTTTCCAATCCTTTTTCTTGCTATACAAATCCTACATTTCCAGGAGGCAGATATAATTTAACACAAGCAAAAGAGGTACAAGCCTCGTCCGCTATTCTCTAAGCAAGCAAATCTCTGCTTGACGCATTTTTTTCTACTTACAACAGTTCTGACAGGCCAGAAACCGTAAGATACCAATGAATCAATTTGTCACCCCAAAGCATCACAATATAGATTCCCATTGCTAAATATGGTCCTAATGCCAACACATGATCCTCATCGGATACTTTCATTCGAATCGTGTGAATAACTGCGCCTAAAATACAAGCTAAAAAGAAGGCAACTATAATCTTTTGCCAACCTACTACCAGACCAGCAGCCATCATAAGTGTTGCATCTCCTCCGCCAATCCAATTGCCATTCGAAACAATAAACAATAGTTCCAAAAACAAGCCAACGGAACACATTCCGATGATATACAAAGAAATATGTTTATAATCCATTGCTGCGCAAATGACACCCATCACAGCAATGAAAATAGTAAGCCCCAACGGAATCTCAAAGGTGCGAAAATCAATAACAGAAATCACCAGCAAAGCCGATGTAACAAAACAATAAATGGAACTTTGAAAATTAATTCCATTTACATAAAAAACCCAAAAATATAGAACCGCATTGAACGCCTCTATAATCGGATATTGGATGGAAATCGGTTCTCCACATTTACGACAACGCCCTTTTAAGCAAAGATAACTAAACACAGGTATCATATCATACCAAGCCAATTGATAGCCACACTTCATACAGTGAGAGCGTTCCATCACAAAGTCCTCTTTTTCTGGAATTCGAAGAATCAACACATTGAGGAAACTTCCAATAATCAACCCATATATCATTATTAATGCATAAATTAAAATCTCCATCTGTGTCTTCTCCTTTTTCCATCCCCACCGCAGAAAGGTAAAAATGCGGTGGGAATGTTGAATTTTAAGTAGTTATCTTCTCATAATTCTTGTTATTCGTCACCCTTATTTTCACCCTTATTTTCACTCTTACTACCATCACGTGATGCCGTTAAGCCATTGATTTTAACTCCAGTAATTACAGCATTAGCACCAGTACCAGTAACGATTAATTTAACATCCTGTACTTTAGATGATTTACCAGCACTTTTAGACTTAAATGGTGTAGCATCAAGCGTAAGTCCAGAGTAACTTTTAAAAGCATTGGTTACATCTGTATCTGAACCAAGAACCTGAGTAATTGTCTTATCGTTTCCTACATTATCCGTAAGCTCATTTTCCGATATTACAGATTGAGTAGCTGTCAAAATAGTATCCAATGTTGTCAAATCACGTTTTTCTCTTGATTTTTCCAAATATGGTAGCAACTGTGTACCAATCAAAGCAATCAAGATTGCCATAATCGCAATTACGATGATTAACTCGATCATAGAGAAACCTTTTTTACCTTTCTTTTTCTGTAGGTCATACATTTTCTTCAACATAACCATCTCTCCTTTTCTATTTGCTTTATTTTGTGACCTGTCGAAACAAAATCACAATTGTATTAAAAGCATGTCCCCCCTTGTGAAACATACGATTAACCTTGGTCAATTGCACTGTACATGCTAAGAATTGGTATGTATATGGCAAGTAAAATAAACATAATGATCACACCTAATAGAATGATGATCATTGGCTCTAGTAATGCAGTCATGGATGCAGTTGTCACCTCTACTTCTTCCTCGTAATAATCTGCAACCTTTTCCAACATGCCTTCTACATTACCCGTTTCTTCACCGATTTTGGTCATCTGATGTACCATCGGTGGAAACACGCCGCTTTCCCGCAACGGAACCGAAAGCGGAACACCACGTTTGATTTCATCTACTGTGTCATTTAAAGCATCTTTTATAATGACATTACCAATAATCTTTGTAATAATCTCCACACCGTTTACCAATGGGATACCTGCCGCAAGCAAGGTACTCATGGTTCTGGCAAAGGTAGCCGATGCCGACTTTACGGTCACTTGGTTCACGATTGGCATTCGCAGTGCCAGTCTAGAAAAGAACACCTGTCCATTTGGCGTCTTTCGAAACGTCTGAATACCAAGCACTGCCAATCCCACCAAAAGAATCAACAACCACCAAAAATGTTGGACAAAATTACTCATGGCAATCACCATCTTTGTAATCCCTGGCAAATCGGAACCCAGACTGTCAAACATTTCCTGAAACTGTGGAAATACCACAACCAGCATAACAATGACAACGATAATCGCTACGCAAATAACTACGATAGGATAGGTCAAGGCTTTCTTTACTTGTCCTTGCACCTTTGCCTGCTTTTCAAACTGTATCGCCATACGTTCAAATGCAATTTCCAAACTACCGGATGCCTCGCCAGCCTCCACCATATGAATCAATAATGGCGGAAATGTATCACGATGTTTGCTCATGGCAGAAGTAAGACTTTCACCCTTTTCTACGTCAATCTGTACCTCTTTGGTAACTTCTCGAAGGGTCTTGTTTTCTGTCTGTTCAGAAAGCATCTGCAACGCATTCAAAATGGTAACACCTGCCGCCAAAATACTGTTAAACTGACGGCAAAATACACTTAAATCTCTGGCTTTCACCTTTTTATTTCCAAAACTGATATCTTTATTTAAAAAATTCTGTTCTTTTACCGAAATCGGTATCAGACCTTCATTTTTTACAAACTCTTTGACACGGTCTTCATTCTGGGCTTCCATGGTGCCTTTTTTTTGCTTGCCCATCCTGTCTACCGCTATGTATTCATATGTCGCCACATTATCACCTCTCTATTCTCTCGTCTCAGCACACATATTTACGATCAGAACATACGTTTCTCTAAAGAAGCCGGGTCTACTGCATAAGATAATGCATGGTCTGCATCAATCTTACGTTTCAGATACAATTCAAAGATAGCATCATCCATCAATTGCATACCCAACTTTTTGTTCGTCTGTATCATAGATGGAATCTGGTGGCTTTTTGCCTCTCGGATCAAGTTTTTGATAGCTGGATTTGCCAACATTACTTCAAAGGCTGCCACTCGACCTCTGCCTCCTACCACCGGCATCAGTTGTTGCGAAATAACCGCTTCTAACACTTCTGCCAATTGGATACGTGTCTGCTGCTGCTGTTCCGGTGGGAACACATCAATAATACGATCAATGGTTGGCGCCGCACCAATAGTATGTAAAGTAGAAAATACCAAGTGACCAGTTTCTGCCGCTTCCAATGCAACCTGAATCGTATCCAGGTCACGCATCTCACCCACTAAGATTACATCCGGATCTTCACGTAATGCTGCACGAAGCGCCACACCAAATCCACCCGTGTCTAAACCAATCTCACGTTGATTCATAATGGATTTTTTATGATTGTGCACATACTCGATTGGATCTTCCAATGTGATACAGTGATGTGCATAATTCTCATTGATAATATTCATCAAAGAAGCAAGACTGGTAGACTTACCACTACCCGTTGGTCCTGTAACCAATACCAGTCCTCTTCTAAGCTCTGTCAAACCCAAAATAGCAGGTGGCAATCCCAATTGTTCCGGTGTCGGTATCTCGGTATTGATCAATCGCAATACGCAAGCATAGGTACCTCTCTGCTTAAAGATATTGACACGAAAACGTCCTAATTCCGGTAAAGAATAGGAAAAATCCACTTCTCCTTTTTCTACCAAAATTTCTGTTGTTCGTTTGTTCAGCATGGGCTGTATCAACTTTTCTGTATCCTCCGGCATCAGTCGTGGACAACTGATCACGTCCTCCAAAATACCATGTATTCTAAACTTAGGAGGAATTCCCACGGAAATATGTACATCAGATGCTCCCCTTTGTCTGGCATCTGCCAGCAATTCCTGTATCGTAATCATAGCCTCGTTCCCTTCTTTTACCCTATACTAGAGGGCTTATTTATACTCCATCTTTTCTATTTTTATTCAAAGGCAATGCGGTTCATCTCTGCAATTGATGTTAGGCCACTTAACACGTATTTTGCTGCAGAAGTACGTAACGTCTTCATGCCCTCCGATAATGCCACTTTATTGATCTCATCGGCATTTCCATGTCTGGCAATCACCTCTTTTACCCTTGGTGTCACCTCCATAATCTCATAGACACCAATTCGTCCATAGTAACCTGTATTGTTGCACATATGACATCCACATGGCTCATATACTACCGCTTCACTGTCTTGAGACAATCCAAGCGTTTCTAACTCTGTCTTATCCGCCATACGACTGCGTTTGCACTTTGGACAAAGCTTGCGAACCAGTCGCTGTGCAATAACACCAACCACCGAATCTGCAATCAGATACGGCTCTATGCCCATATCTTCCAAACGGGTAATGGTACTAGCTGAATTGTTTGTATGCAAGGTACTAACTACAAGGTGACCAGTGATAGAAGCCTTTACTGCAATTTCCGCCGTTTCATTATCTCGAATCTCACCAATCATGATAATATCCGGATCCTGTCGCAAAATAGAACGCAACGCATTAGCAAAAGTCATATCCGCTTTATTGTTTACCTGTACCTGATTGATACCATCTACATTTGCTTCCACAGGATCTTCAACCGTTACGATATTTACATGTTCGGTATTTAACTCGCTCAGTGCTGTATATAAAGTAGTAGACTTACCACTACCAGTCGGTCCTGTAACTAAAAGGATACCATGTGGGTGGCTTAAAATACGGTCAAACTGTACCAACTCGTCTGATGCCAACCCAAGGTCTTTCTTGTCTCTGTTTAATCCCTTCTTTTGTGTCAAACGCATAACAATCTTTTCACCAAAGACGGTAGGTAACACAGATACACGAATATCATACTCAACATTATCTACCACACTGGTAATACGACCATCCTGTGGTTTACGCTTTTCCGAAATGTCCATACCACCCATAATCTTTACACGGGCCACAATAGCACTTAATAGCGAACTATCATACTGCATCGCCTGCTGTAACACACCATCTACACGGAAACGAACCCGTACCTTGTCCTCCAGTGCCTCAATATGTATATCGGAACTTCGTACTCTGGCAGCTTGCTCGATAATTTTATTTACCAACTGAACGATCGGAGCATTGCTTACGTCTGCGTTCTCTATCTCTTCTTCCTTTCGACGCTCTGCATATTGTTCCTTTCGCTCTTTTGCAAACTTCTCTGCCACCTTCATCGCTTCGGTATTACCAAAGTATCGATCGATAGCAGCTGTAATATCTCTTGGTGTTGCAATAACCGGCTCAATCTGAAAATTTGTCAAAATCGCCAAGTCATCCACCGCTACAATATCGAGCGGATCTGCCATAGCCACACGTAAAACATTCATATTCTCAATACTAAATGCAAAAGGCAGTAATGTATTCTTTCGCAAAACATCTTCTCTAACCAGCTTAAGAATCTCTTCTGGTATCTTAATCTCTGATAGTTTGACACGATCCAATGACAACTGTCTTTGTAATGCTGTCACGATATCATCCTCTGTCGTCATACCAAGCTCTACCAACACAGTACCAAGCTTTTTGCCTTTCATATCTCGTTGTTTTTCCAATGCTTCTTCCAGTTGTTCTACTGTAATCACACCTTCAGAAACCAAAATATCTCCCAGACGTTTTTTCTTACGTCCCCGTTGTTCCGAAAATTGTATACCCATATTAAAACCGCCTTACTTTAAAAACTGTAACTAAAATCTATTTATATTATACTAGCTTTCCAACTTGTCCGCAAGTACTTTTTGTTATTTTTTACTAATTTCCATGGATTTTTTCTCTATTTTCTATCCTATTTTTCAAACATTACATTTTTCGTAATATTTTATTCATATTTTTTCGATTACGAAATTATACGAAAATATTTTTGTAACATTATCAAAAATTTTATAATATTTTTGTATAATTTCTACAATTTTTCTATTATTCAGAAAGCACACATCCTGTAAAATGTTTTTCTCTATCCAATGCGCCTTGCCAGAGACTAAAAACAACCCCAAAAGCAAAACTTTTTGGGGTTGTATACATCAATAACATTTTTCTATTTTTAATCTTGCTTTACGTCCTTCATACTAAAGCTTACTCTGCCCATTTTGTCCTTTCCAAGGCATACCACTTTAACATGATCTCCCACAGAAAGTACATCTTCTACATGATTGATACGTTCTTTTGAAATCTTAGAAATATGCACTAAACCTTCTTTTCCCGGTGCAAACTCCACAAATGCACCAAACTCACGAATGCTTACTACATCACCTTCCAGAATCTGTCCTTCTTCAAAATCCGATGTAATAATCTGTATCATACGAACAGCTTTTGCCATCTTTTCTGCATCTGTACCACAGATAGAAACTGCACCTTCATCGGTAATATCAATCTTTACCTCTGTCTGCTCAATAATGGCATTGATGGTCTTTCCACGCTGTCCCACTACATCACCAATCTTTGCCGGATCAATCTGAATCTGCACAATCTTTGGTGCATATTCTCCAACTTCTTTTCTTGGCTCACTGATTGCTGGTTTCATGCACGTATCCATAATAAACATACGTGCCTCACGACATCTGCGAATGGCACCTTCCACAATTGGTCTGGTCAATCCATGAATCTTGATATCCATCTGAATTGCTGTGATACCTGTATCCGTACCTGTTACCTTAAAGTCCATATCTCCAAAGAAATCTTCCAATCCCTGAATATCTGTTAAAAGTACATAATCATCATCTGTCTCTCCTGTTACAAGACCGCAAGAAATACCCGCTACCATCTTTTTGATTGGCACACCTGCTGCCATCAAAGACATGCAAGAAGAGCAGGTAGACGCCATAGAAGTAGAACCATTCGATTCAAATGTTTCGGATACACTACGAATGGCATATGGGAATTCTTCCTCACTTGGAAGTACTGGTAACAATGCTCTTTCTGCCAATGCACCATGTCCAATTTCACGTCTTCCCGGACCTCTGGATGGCTTTGTCTCACCTACAGAGTAAGATGGAAAGTTATAATGGTGCATATAACGTTTTCCCGTAATTAATTCGTTTAATCCGTCCACCTTCTGTGCCTCGGATAATGGTGCAAGCGTTGTAACATTGCAGATTTGTGTCTGTCCACGTGTAAACATTGCAGAACCATGTACTCTAGGAATAATATCTACTTCTGCGGACAACGGACGAATCTGTGTCAATTCACGACCATCCGGACGCTTATGATCTTTTAAAATCATCTTACGAACGGTCTTTTTCTGATATTGATATACCGCCTCATCGATCAAGCCAAGCCATTCTTCATTGTCTGCAAAGGCTTCTTCTAATTGATCTTTGATCTGGCGAATATTTTCCTCACGTACCATCTTATCATCGGTAAAAACTGCTTCTTCCATCTGTTCCGGTGGAACCATCTCTTTGATCTTAGCAAACAGTTCTTCCGGTACTGCACAACTCGTATAGCTATGCTTTTCTTTTCCACACTCTGCTACGATCTTGTCAATAAATGCGATCACTTCCTGATTGACACCATGTGCCATGTAAATTGCCTCAATCATCTGATCTTCCGGAAGTTCATTGGCACCCGCTTCAATCATGATAACCTTTTCACGAGTGGATGCAACCGTCAATTTCAAATCAGACGCTTCCATTTCTACCTGTCCCGGATTGACAATAAATTTTCCATCAATCATTCCAATCTGTGTAGTAGCACATGGACCATCAAAAGGAATATCTGAAATTGCAGTTGCGATGGCTGAACCAAGCATTGCTGTAAGTTCCGGGCTACAATCCGGATCCACAGACATAACTAAGTTGTTTAATGTTACATCATTTCGATAATCTTTTGGGAATAATGGACGCATTGGTCTGTCAATCACACGGGAAGTCAATACTGCATTTTCAGATGCTTTTCCTTCACGTTTATTAAATCCGCCTGGAATCTTTCCTACTGCATACATCTTTTCTTCATATTCCACGCTCAGTGGAAAAAAGTCAATTCCTTCTCTTGGCTTCTCAGATGCAGTCGCAGTAGATAACACAGTAGTATCTCCATAATGCATAAACGCAGCACCATTCGCCTGCTTTGCCACACGACCTACATCAACAGTAAGTGTCTTTCCAGCAAGCTCCATTGTAAAACTTTTGTACATATTATTTCTCTCCTTTTTCCAGAAGACGCCGAAACCACTAGACAACACGCAAGCCCGCTTGTGTGCTCTATAGAAGTCTCGTCTACGTCTTCTACTATCTATTTGCGTGCGATGCACGACTTATTTTTTATTATACCATGGTATGTTTCAATATTCTACTTTTTTTTGCAACTATATTGGCATTGTAACTCGCGAAACAAGATTATGCGATTCAGTAAATGCCATTGATTCAAAGGGCGCATCTAAAAATATAGATACGCCCTCAACACAATTACCTATTTCTTTATTTTTACTTTTTTTGCAGCACAATACTTTCCGTAAACTTTTTTTCCTTTGTACGTTTTATATGCCTGTATCTTCACATAATACGTTTTTCCTTTTTTCAATCCGCTTATCTTTTTGCTGACTGCTTTTGAGGATACTACAACATTTTTCTTGTTTTTGGTAAACTTACTATTGGTTGCAAGTAAAATATGATAACCGCTAATATTCTTTGCCTTCTTCCAGGTTATCTTCGCCTTTTTCCCTTTTATGTTTATTACCTTCAATCCTTTGACTTTCGCAATTGCCAATTTTACTACACCCGGTTTACTACTCTTTTTCGCCACCGTAATCTCTACAATAGCAGACACCTGACTTTCCGAAGTAGTTGCTTTAATCTGTGCCGTACCTGCTTTCAAGCCAGTTACAAGTCCATTTTCATCTACCGTAGCAATTTGTGGTGTAAGCGAAGTAAACGTCACTTTTTCCACCGCCTCTGCCGGAATAAGCGAAGTGTTTAATTGTAATTTTTCTCCTACCTGTACAACTGATTTATTGTTTTCTCCTTTCACAACAATTTTCGAAGCAGCCGGATAAGAAATTTCTACTTCCAAACTCTTTACCTGATTTTTCTTTGGATCTGTTGCGTTATCGATATGCATATAAACAGTAACTTTTCCATCCTTCAAAGCAGTAATGATGCCCGTTTTAGAATCTACGGTTGCCTTTGTAACATCGGAAGATGTGAAGTAAATAGTATCCGTTGTAATCTTATTTACATCTTCTATTTTTTCCGCCTTTCCTACAGAAGAAGTTGCATATCCAAATAAGGACTGACTTTCTCCAACATGCATTTTGGAAACTGGTGCAAACACCGCTTCTTTTGTATCTGCAACCACCTGTATTTGTCGAGTAGCCATTACATTTTCCTTATTTTTATACTTTTCCGGTAATAAACTAATACTTCCTTTTCCAATTTTATTCGCAACAAAGGTCATCGCCACTGTTTTATTTTTTGTTCCCACATCTTCTGTTTTTACTGGTCTTGTATCCGCTTTTACAAATTTGAACATATCATTTGTGTCAAACTCATATTGAATCGCATCTAATGAGTCAGACGGATTTGTAGCAAAGCGCATTGTAAATTCTTCTCCAGCCTGTACCGTCAGAGGTGCATTCTTGTCAATGGCATTTCCATTTTCATCAACCAAATATACCATAGTCTCATCTGCCGAAACTACTACCTGACACGTTGCACTTACTCCACTTCCAAGTGTTGTTGCATGTATTGTAGTAACACCTGCAGCAACCGGTTCCACCACACCATCTTCTGATACTTTGGCAATTTTTGTATCATCGCTCTTAAAGGTAACAATATCCTTGTAGTTATTCCACTGTTCTTGCGTATATTTTCCAGCATCATATGTCAAAGTTGGTACTAATTTTACACTCTTTCCAGAATCCTCTTTCAAAGAAATCTGTTTTGAATCTAATGTAATTCCATTTGCCGGTACTACTACATTAACCTGATATTCTTTCTTTACCGAACCACATTTTAATACTACCTTTGTAGTTCCAAGTCCTTTTGGTACAACAATAGCCGAAGAACTTACGGTTGCAACGCCATCTTTTAAATAGGTATATGGTTCAACCTGCGCAACAGAAGAATTCCCACTTGTCCATACATTTGCTTCCGAACAGTCTTCCGGCAGTACCTTTGGTTTTAGTTCTACCTGTTTTGTTTCTGCACCAAGCACAATATTGCTATTGGTATCTTCGATTGCTGTACACTTTTTCTTTGTAACAGTAACAGTTACCGTTACTTCTGGAGCCTTCGGAATGACTACATCATCATATAAGGAGAAATTAATGGTTCCCTCCATACTAACTCTGGTCGTTCCCTCTTTCACGCCTTTTACATTGGCTTTGTATATATTCCATGCATTTATAGTTTCTGTTGTAGCTGGCTCCATTTCTATGTAACCCGTCACACCATCTTTCTCAGTCACCTTCATTTCATTTCGCAAGTAGTCTGCCAAAAAGGTGTTAGTAGACAGTGCCTGTACTTCTCCGACAGATACACTGACTGGCTCCGGATCTGTAACCGAAAAACTAAAGTCACCGATTTGATAGCCACGAAATGCATTACGGCTGATAGTTGCCTGCGCTGGTATGGTAATTGAAACCAAACTTGCACAATTGCCAAATGCATCCGCTTTAATTGCATTCGTTTTATCCGAACATACTACTTTCTGCAAGTAATGACAATCCTGGAATATCCCTTGATTAATGGTAGTAACCGAATTGGGAATACTACATTGTTTTATTACCGTCAGTCCGAATGCATATTTCCCAATACTTTCTAATGCACTTGCCTGTCCTAAATCAATATCTTTCAATCCTTTTTCCGCATTTGGTCTATACACATCATAACCATGTGACTGCTCATCTAGTTTTGTATATTCGCAACAAGCATAAAAAGCACGTTCTCCGATAGATTTCACCTTGGAAGAAATACAAATTTCTGATAGACTACGACACTCTTCAAAAGCAGAATCTCCAATGCTCAACAATTCTCTTGGTAAGGTTTCTTTTGTTAATGTCATGTTTGCATTGTTCTTAAATGCAGAGTTTCCAATACTCTGTATTGTTTCCGGCAAGGTGACCTTTCTCTCGTTTACATACTTTTCCTTCCGAACCTCTCCATCTTTTAACCAATCTGTCTGATTTAGTTTTTCACGTTTACTAATAGAAAAGGCATTCTCTGGCAATTCTTTTAATTGGTTCGACAAGGTAATGTTCTTTACATTATAGCAATTTGCAAACGCACGATCTCCAATCTCTGTTATACTATTTGGTAATTGGATTTCTTTCAAGCCTGTATAATTTCTTAAGCTCAACATGTTATAGATGCTCTGTCGAACATAATATCCAACATATCCTTCTTTTGGCGTTACACTTACTCCTGATTTTAAATTATCTGAAGAAGAGATCACTTTTTGTACATTCGATATTGTTCCCTGTTCTTTATCATAAGTATATGCTGTATATTCTTGTTCGTCATCTGAAACTTTTTCCTCCCGATATGCCACTTCTTCTGGCTTTGCATATCTTTTTTCTGCAATAATATACAACTTTTTATATCCTTGTGGGGAACCCTTTTCCTTATATTCACTTTCCGTCAACATCGATGCATATTCCGCTGCTTTTTCTTCTATCTTTGGTTTTCCTGCTTCATCCTCTGTATATACCAAACACTCCATTGCAGTCGTATTTCCCGCAGGCCTTTCATCATATATTTTAGAATTTTCTACATATCTTACATGATACGCCACATTCTGAATATCATTAACTGCACTACACCCCTCAAAGGCACTTTTCCCAATTTTTTGCAATGTATCCGGGAAGGTAATTGCTGCTAATTGCATACATCCTTCAAAAGCACTGTCGCCAATTTCCTGCAACTGCGATGGTAATGTCACATGACGCAAATTAGTAAAGCCTTCAAACAAGCTCTCTGGAATCGTTATAATGCCTTTTCCCAGTTGAATATTTTTTACACCCACCTGCGAATCAAACGCATGTGCCTCAATCTCTGTTACACAATCCGGAACAGTAATAGAACGCAATCCATTGGACAAATCCAAGTTTCCATAAATATCTTTTTCGTCGTATTTTTCCGGCAATACATAAGTAAATGCATTCTTTTTTATCTTTGTTAACTTTGTCAAACCTTTCAAAAAATCTGTGTCCGACAAATTGTTGCATCCCATAAATGCTTCCTGTTCGATACTCGTTAAAATACTATTTTCCTTGTCACGCATCTCTACTTGTGTCAAACTTGTACAACCTTTAAAGATACCTTCTTGCAAAACAGAAATCCCTTTCGACAAGCTTACCTTTGTAAGATTTTTACAATTCCAAAAAGCATTTTTTTCCACACCACCTTCTTCAGCACCATCGCCACTTCCCATCACCGAATCCGGAATGCTAATTTCTTTTATCGCAGATGCCTCAAATGCATTACTTTTTATCAACTTTAAGGATGTTGGTAATGTTGCACTGGTAATCCCACTTGCTGCAAATGCATTATTACCAATAACGGTTAAATTGTTACATTTTGATAAGTCTATTTGTTGCAAGCCGCTTGTTCCCAAAAATGCGGACTGTCCAATTTCTGTAATTGTCGTTGGAAGCGTAATATTACGAATACCACTATAGGCGCAAAAAGATGCTGGTATTTTCTTAATACCCTCTGGCAAATGCAATGTTTGCAAGTTTGTACATCCCTCAAACACAGATGCTCCCAATTCTACCGTTCCATTTGGAATCTCCATCTTCTTTAATCCCGTACAACCACCAAATGCTCCTTTTCCAATCAGACTTACACCGGATGGAATATTAATCTCCTCCAATGCTGTACATGCATCAAATGCAGATTCATCAATCGCTGTTACGGTATCTGGCAACGTAATTTTCGTTAGTTTGTTACAATTTCGAAAGGCAAATTTACCTATTTGGGTCAATCCGGTAGGCAATACAATCTCCTGCAATCCTTTACAATTATCGAACTCATAATCTTCAATGGCTGTCATCGATACATTGGTAAGTATGATTTTAGATGCCTTTCTAGCATACCCCAAACCACTGATTGACGTAATCTGACTTCCCACTGTAGATAAATCAATTTCCCCACTATATGACATCAATTCCGCAAAGGTTATATCATGGTCTGCTGCTCTTCCCAACGAAGTGTTGACCACCTTTTTTAATTCATTCAACAATGTTCCATCCGGTATACCTGGTCTGTTTGTTTCCTTTGAATCGATCTGTTGTACAACTGCATTGGAATCTACCGTCACAGTAGAATCTGCCGCTTTAACAACCGGTATCTTTTCAAAAGGATACAAAGCATATTGTGGCATTCCTGTAAGCGACATTGCAACTGCCATAGATAAGCCAACTGCTTTTTTTGTATTAATCTTTATTTTTTTCCCTTTCATCTAATTCTTCCTTTCTGTGCATTCTACAAACGAATACATATATTTTATAGAACACATTTCTTGAATTTTATTTTCAATATACACGATATAATTATACCATTTCTCTTTTTCCAATGCAATATTCGTTTTTTACCGTTTATGTTATTTGTTACTGTTATTTTTCAATACAGCCAAAAAACGGCACAACCTACACGAATGTAAGTCATGCCGTTTTATATCCTATTTTTCTCTTATTTGCTTGAACTGCTTGTATCTGCTGTAGCACTTGGTGTTGCAGTTGCCTTTGTAAGGTTCATCTTACTATTTTTCACTACAAGTTCCTGTACTTTACTTAATTTGATACCAACCTTAATCTGTTCTGCATCATCATCTGTAACCTGTTTTAAGAATTCATCTTTTGTTACATTATACTGATCTGCATATTTCTGAATCTGTTTATCATAATCTGCATCCGTAACTTTAATCTTTTCCTTGTCTGCAATTAAATCCATAACAACACGAGTAATCGCTTCTTCTTTTGCACTCTTTTCAATTTCTTCATTAAACTGATCTTCTGTATAACCTACCTGTTTGATGTAATCTTTTAATTCCATGCCATACTGTTTTGCCATATTTTCATAATATGTCTTTGCCTGTTTTTCTAACTTTTCAACCTGGTCTTCTGGATATTTTTTAATCTTACATCCATCAATTACTTTGTTCCATGCAGCTGTCTTCTTTTGCTCTAAGATAGATTCATCTAAATTATCCTGTAACTCTTTTTTTACAGCCGCTGCATACTCTGCTACCGTATTGTATCCATCTATATTTTCTTTCACATATTTATCTGTCAAATCTTCTACCTTAGGAATCTGTGTAATTGAATTTACAGTTACCTTAAATACAACTTTTTTTCCTGCTAAATCTTTGTTGTTACTGTAATCTTTAGGGAATGTCAAATCAAGGCTTAATTTTTGTCCTTTCTTTGCACCAATCAATCCATCTTCAAATCCATCAATAAATGTTCCAGAACCCAGAACTAAATCATAACCGGTTGCTGTACCACCTTCAAAAGCCTTTCCATCTTTCAAACCTTTGTAGTCGATATTTACTTTATCACCCTTTTTTGCTTTATAATCTTTATCCTTTACCGCTTTTGCTTCCTCCGAAATCTTGCTTTCCATAGAAGAATTGATATCATCGTTTGTGATTTCTGTCTTAGAAGCAGTGTAATCCACATTTAATCCCTTGTAACTACCTAACTTCACATATTTGTTTCCACAACCTGCCAATGATAATGACATAACTGCCACTAAACCAAGTGCTACTATTTTTTTTCTCATTTTGTTCTCTCCTTATCTAAAGTCAAAGCGTCACCATCACTTTGCTTTCTTTTCACTTTTTTAAGCATCACCATACATTTATAACACATTTCCACCAAAAAGAAAAGTACTTTTCTAATACAAACAAATACTTTTTACCAGAATTATTACAGCAAATTATCAAATCCGTTCCTTCTGCCCTGCAAAGCTATTATACGATTTCTAAAAAAGCCGACAGATTTCCGCGCATCCCTTTGGATGCTCTGTGAGAGTATAATAATTCTGAGTTACAGCAAGTACAAACACAGGATACTCCGATATTTTTCTCCACTACTCCCGCCTCCATCAGTATCAGTTTGTTTGCCATCCACAAATCTAACTGGTACTTTTCCGCTTTTTTCCTTTGAAATACACAATCTACCAGTTCCTGCACTTCCACTGTTTGCATTTTCTGTACATCTACAATTTGTTCCACTGAAACGAAGTCTTCAAAAGCTTCCTTTACATCCTTACTCACTTCATAACACTCTTGACAGATAGAAGGTCCAATCATAACTTTTAATTTCTCCGGTCTGCTGCCAAATTCTTTTTGCATCTTATCAACCGTTTTAGCGCCAATTTTCCCTACCGTTCCTCTCCATCCGGAATGGCTCAACCCAATTGCACGCTTTTCTTCATCCACAAAGAAAAGCGGTACACAATCTGCATAGGAAGTGGATAATACAGTATTCTTTTCATTTGTTACCAATCCATCTATGCCAGTTAATTTCTTTTCTTTTAAATCATTTCCCTGACAGTCTTTCTTCCCTGCACGATATACCACCGTTTCATGTATCTGATCCGACAAAACAAGATTTTTTGTATCCATATCCAATGCCTGACAAATGCGATGATAATTCTCATCTACGTTCGCATCCTCATCGCCTCTGCTATAACTTAAATTCATCGTTCCCAAATATCCTTTACTGACACCGCCCTCTCTAGTAGAAAAACCATGTCGTATAAATGGTATGTTCTCATACATAGGGAACGTAAAAAAAGACACTGCCCCCTTTTTCTTAAGCTGTGCCTCATATTTTTCACTATTATAAGCTGCTTTGGCAATCTGATTGGTTTTGGTCCATTTTACTTGCACTCTCGTTCACTCCTTTTTCTATCCATGTCATAACTATTTGTCATCCGAAAACTTTTGCCAACAAAACCTTTTTAACCTACATCAAATGCATCTTGAATTAATTTGCATTTTTCTCCAAGGAAAACAACAACATCAAATCGACAAGGGGTGTCCTCTGCCAATTGTCGTTTTAGAAAATAATATTGTGCAGCACGGATCATATTGCTTTGTTTTCTATAATTTACTGCCTCTTCCGGCAATCCATATACATCTGTGGAGCGGTATTTCACTTCTACAAACACAAGGTATTCACCATCTTTTGCAACAATATCAATCTCACCTGTCCGGGTATAAAAATTATATTCTAAAATCTCATATCCACAAGACTGTAAATATGCTCCAGCTTGTTTTTCTTTTTCGTTTCCAATTTTTCTCTTTTTCTGTTTGATCAATTATTTCACCATTTTTTCACGTACTTTTTCCATATCGCTTACAAATACTAAAATTTCCGCTACTACTTCATACAGTTCTTTTGGAATATATGCACCGATTTCTACATCTGCTAAAGCATCCGCTACTTTTTTATCCTCATGTACCGGTATATCCGCTTCTTTTGCTTTCTCTAAAATTTTTTCCGCAACATAACCTCTTCCAGACGCTATTACCTTCGGTGCCTCATCTCCACTTTCATAAGATAATGCAATTGCCTCTAAACGTTTCCGTTCTTCCTCTGTCATAGCTTCATCCCCTGTTCTTTACTTTCCAAGTATCTTTCCCAAAAAACTACTTCTATGAATCGCACATGGACCAATCTGTTTTAGCACTTCTACATGTGCTTTGGAACCATATCCCTTGTTGCTTGCAAAATAATATTCTGGATACAGTTTATCATATTCCACCATCATTCGATCTCTGGTTACTTTTGCCACAATACTGGCAGCTGCAATAGAAATACTTCTTGCATCTCCTTTTATAATACCTATCTGCTTTATATCTACCTGTGGAATTGTCACAGCATCGTTTAATAAAAGATCTGGTTTGACTGGCAATTTAGAAATAGCAATACGCATAGCTTCATATGTGGCCTGTAATATGTTAATTTCATCAATACGAGCTGGCGGAACTACACCAATTCCCACTCCAACTGCCTTGTCCATAATAATGTCATATAATTCTTCTCGTTTTTTTTCGGACAATTGTTTAGAATCATTTAGATAAAGTATCTCTTCCTCTTTTGGAAGTATCACTGCACCTGCAACAACCGGTCCGGCAAGTGGACCTCTTCCCACTTCGTCAATTCCACATATATAGGAATATTCCTGGTATTTATATTCAAATTCTTTCATTTTTTCTGTACGAAGTATTTCTTGCTCATACCTTTGTTGTTGCTTTTTGTATTTTTCTAAAAGTTTTTTTACTCCCTGTCTATCGTCTGACCCATACATTTGCTGTAATTGGGACCACTGTTTCATTTCTGATGTCTCAAACTTTTCTTTTATCTTTGCAATCGTCTCTGCCATATTCTCTCATCCTTTGCATCAACCGCTCTCGTCACAAATTTTACTTGATTTTTCCAAATGTATCAAATGGATAAATACGATAAGTTGCCTTTCCAATAATTTGGCTTTTCTTTACCAGACCAACATCCTCTGAACGACTATCTGTACTATGGTTTCTATTATCTCCAAGTACATAATATTCATTTTTTCCAACTGTAACCGCATCAAATGTATTTTTCATATCATCCATATTTTCTAAACCATAGTTTTCATTTAATACATTGCCATTTATATAAATGGTTCCATCTTTAATCTCTACGGTCTCCCCCGGCAAACCAATGATTCGTTTTATATAATAATTATCTTTATCTTGCTGAAAAACAATAATATCAAATCTCTTTGGTTTTCCAAATTGATAAGAAATCTTATCTACATATAAACTATCCGCATCATGAAGTGTACCTTCCATAGAGCCACCTTCTACAATGGTATGCGTACCAATATAATGATTGAAGGCCGCAGAAAGACCAAACGCAATGACTACACAAATAGACAATTCTACAAATCGAGAAAGCATAATCTTTAAAAAGCTTTCTTCTTCCTCATCCTCTTCCTGCGTAACTACTTTTTGTTGTTTTTTTACTTTTTGCTTCTCTGCAAGCTTTCTTTCCTTTTGTGTTCCCGCAGGCTGTCCTTTTGCTTTTTTCTTTTGCTTTTCTACAGGCTGCTTTGTCAACTCTTCTTTTTGCTTTTCTGCAAATTGTATCTTTGTTTTTTCTCTTTGTGCCGGTTTTGTTTTCGATTTCTTCTGCTTTTCTGTCTTTGGATCAGCCGCTACACTCTCTTTTGACTTTTCCAGATGAGTTGTATCTACCTTCTCCTCTTTCTGAAAATCTTCCCGACCACGATTCTGTCTAAGTGTGTTACCGTAATCAATCGCCTCTTGCAAACGTGCCTGAAACGCATCCTCATCCGCACCTGTTTTCTTCTCTTTTCGTTCTTCTTCTTTTACCTTTGTTTCTGCAACATCTAAAAAAGTATCCAAGTCAAAAACATTTTTGGGATTGTCAAATACTCCTGATTTGTAGTAGGTTTTTATTTCACGACATACACGTAAGCTGTCCTCTACCTTTTTTTCATCATACATTGTAACACCCCCCTTTATAGTCTTATGCTTTTTGCATTAGACTTCTGCTTTCTCCAATGTAATTTTTCCAAGTTTTCCACTTCTAAAGTCATCCATAAGAATACTGGCTGCTTTGTCCAAATCCAGCTCATCACCCGGCTTTTTACAAGAACGTACTCTTGCAATATGCTCTAATGCTGCCACTGGCTCCATATCTTTTTCTGCTTCATATCTCTGTGGTAAAACTTGTGGGTATTCTTCTTGTAAAAAACGAATCATTTCAATCGCCAAATCCGTAATATTTAAAATTTCGTCTTTCATTGAGCCAATCATCGCCAAACGTAATCCAACGATTTGGTCTTCAAACTTCGGCCATAATATTCCTGGAGTATCTAACAATTCCACATTTTTATTTAATTTAATCCATTGTTTTCCCTTTGTCACGCCAGGTTTATTTCCTGTTTTTGTACATGCTTTTCCGGCAAAGCTATTGATAAAAGTAGATTTTCCTACATTGGGAATTCCTACAATCATCGCACGTATCGGTCGGTTTATAATTCCTCTTTTTCGATTTCGCTCAATTTTTTCCTTGCAGGCTTCCATAACAATGTTCTGTACTGCTTTTACACCATTACCGGTTTTGGAATTAACCATAGCAACAAAATATCCCTGTTTTTCAAAGTATGCTTTCCATTCTTCGGTTCTCTCTTTGTGTGCTAAATCATTTTTGTTTAACAAGATAACACGGGATTTATTTCTTGCCAAATCATCTATATCCGGATTTTTACTACTCAAAGGGATTCTTGCATCTACAAGTTCAATCACAACATCGATTAACTTGATATTTTCCTGCATCATCCTTTTTGCTTTTGTCATGTGTCCAGGGTACCATTGAAAATGCATCTTTCTTTACTCCGTTTCTTTTGCTTGTGCATCCTGCGCTTTTATCCAACTTACAAAATTAAAATTAGGTTTTAAACGCAACCATGCTTTTCCTACGATTTCCTTCTTTTTTATCATGCCCACACTGGAATAACGACTGTCTTCACTTTGATTACGGTTGTCACCCAATACAAAGTATTCTCCTTTATCCAACTCAATAGGATCTTCCGCTACACCTCCAGAGATCATGGCATCTACTTTATTGATTTCTTTGTATTCTTTATCATTTATATAAACTTTTCCGTCTTTGATCTGAACTTTCTCACCAGGAAGTCCTATCACACGTTTTACACTGTTATAGCTATGCTCTTTTCCATCTTGTCGATATACAATGACATCATTTCTTTTTGGTTTAAATCCTATGTATGCAATCTTACTCACAAAGATCACATCACCATCTTTCAACACAGGGTCCATAGACTTTCCATTCACCTGTGTCTTTTCAAACCCAAATACAATCAGTAATACCGCCAGTAAAATGGCAACAACCACTTCCACAAGTAAAATTGGCCATTCCTTTATCACGCTGCGAAACGCACTCTCTTTTTCTTCTCTATATCCATATTCCATTTTTCACTCGTCTCCCAAAGCTGTTTTCCTTCTCTTATATTTCGTATCCTAACCATACAGATTTATTTTACTAAAAGCATCTGAATTTGTAAAGAAAAACCCCCTTTTATTCTCGTACAAAATTGCACGAAACAAACGGGGGTAATTTTCTTAAAATTCGGTAATTATTTAACTAATTCTTTTACCTTAGCTGCCTTACCAACTCTGTCTCTTAAGTAGAACAATTTAGCTCTTCTAACTTTACCGCGTCTTACAACTTCAATCTTTTCTACGATTGGAGAATGTACTGGCCAAGTCTTTTCTACACCAACACCGTTAGAATTCTTTCTAACTGTGAATGTTTCTTTGATTCCACCATTCTGTCTCTTAATAACAGTTCCCTCAAATACCTGAGTTCTTTCACGGTTTCCTTCTTTTACCTTTGCAGAAACTTTAACAGTATCTCCTACATTAAAATCTGCAACTTCGCTCTTTAACTGTGCATCTTCGATGCTCTTAATAATATCGTTCATGTGTGAACCTCCTTTAATATTTAGATGTTCTTATTACATACCAATAACAGCGGACCATCTTTTTAATCACAACATTTTCATAATATCACATTTTATCTCTAAATACAAGATTTTTTTTCATTATTTTTTTATCTTTTTCCGTAAATGGAACTTGTGAAAATAAATCTGGTCTTTTTTCCATGGTTCGCAACAAGGATTGCTCCCGTCTCCAATTTGCTATATTTTCATGATGTCCAGACAACAAGACATCTGGCACACGTTTTCCTCTCCATTCTACCGGTCTTGTGTATTGTGGATATTCTAAGAGATTATCAGAAAAAGTATCCGTAATCGCAGAGACATCATTATGCAATACTCCTGGTACTAATCTGGATATAGCATCCATCATTACCATTGCTGGCAATTCTCCCCCTGTAAGTACATAATCCCCTATGGATACACTTTCATCCACGATTTCTTCTAGAACACGTTCATCAATACCCTCATAATGTCCACACAAAAATAGTAAATCTTCCTCTTCTGCCAAACGTTGTGCCATAGATTGGGAAAAAGTTTCTCCCTGAGGTGTCATAAATAATACTCTTGGTTTTTTACGATTTTCCGACTTAATCTTTTGACAAACTGTTTCATAGGCTAAATAAACCGGTTCTGCCTCCATGACCATTCCAGCCCCACCTCCATATGGATAATCATCCACCTTGAAGTTTTTATTTTGAGCAAAATCTCTGATATTTGTTACATCTAAATGCAACAACTCCTTTTTCTGTGCACGGCCAGTTATACTAAACCCCATCCCTTGCGTAATCATTTCCGGAAACAGTGTCAATACATGATAATGCATAACTTCCTCCTAATCTAATAATCCAGGCAAAATGTGCACAGTTACTTTTTTTTCTTCCGTATCAACCTCTAATACACAGGATTTGATGACTGGAAATAGCACTTCTTTACCCTGAGTTGTTTTCACCACATATACATCATTTGCTCCTGTTTGCAACACTTCTTTTAATTCACCAATTTCTTCTCCTTCGTCGGATACGACTTTGGCACCGATAATATCACAAATAAAATACTCATCTTTTTGTAAAGGAACTGCCTGTTCTCTGCGAATCAACAAATCTTTTCCCTTGTATCTTTCAATATCATTGATATTATTGATTCCCTTAAATTTCATAATAACCATATTCTTAAAAAAGCGAACACTTTGTATATCCATTCTTACTTTTTCTTTTCCCGTATCTATATACACTTCTTTTAATTTTTTAAATCTTGCCCTATCATCTGTCGTAGGGAAAACCTTAATCTCTCCTTGTATACCATGTGTATTTGCAAATACACCTACTCGTAACATTTCCTCCATGATTTCCTCCACTTTTCCTGTAAAAAAAGGACGGTATCACCCGCCCCTCTACTTTTCCTGTTCTTTCCTTGTATGTGTATGCTAATTACTGTTGTATCTCTACACTTACTTTTTTATCATCTTTTGAAGCCGCTGCTTTTACTACCGTACGGATAGCTTTTGCAATTCGGCCTTGTTTTCCAATTACTTTACCCATATCTTCTTCCGCTACAGATAAGGTTATAACACTTCCTCTTTCATTTTCTTCTTCCGTAATAACAATTTCATCCGGATTATCTACTAAAGATTCTGCAATTATTTTAACTAATTCTTTCATTCCCCACTACCTCCAATTTTTCTTGAAGTATATTAACTATCTTCCGCTTTTGCGTTGTATACTCCCTTTTACAAACTATTTCTCTGTTCTATCTATTTTTTAATGCAGTGCAATTTGCCTGCCTATCTATTTGTTTTCTATTATTATGTATCCTTCATTTTGTAATACTTCTGCATATACAAGAAGAATATGTATAGTTTGTACTATTTGTACAAGCCACACATATTCCTTTGTTCATGCTCTTACATAATACCAGCGATCTTTAATAACTTACCTACTGTATCAGTTGGCTTAGCACCGTTAGCTAACCATTTCTTAGCAGCTTCCTCGTTTACATTAAATACGCTAGGGTCCTGATTTGGATCGTAAGTACCGATTTCCTCGATAAATCTACCATCTCTAGGAGATCTTTCATCAGCAACAACAATTCTATAGAAAGGTGCCTTTTTCTGTCCCATTCTCTTTAATCTAATCTTTACCATCTTTGATTTCACCTCCTTATTGTGTTCATCAAATTAGCGCAACTATAATCGTTGCATATATTAAAAGCCAAATGGCATTTTAAACTTACCTTTTTTCTTTCCACCCATCATGCCAGACATTTGTTTCATCATCTTTCTTGCCTGCTCAAATTGCTTAACCATTCGATTTACTTCTGAAATGTCTACTCCAGCACCTTGCGCAATACGCTTTTTACGGGATGGATTTAGTATATCAGGATGAGTTCTTTCTTCCATTGTCATAGAATAAATAATCGCTTCTACTCCTTTGGTAGCATCATCCGGTATTTCTAAATCTTTTGGCAATCCTATCCCCGGTAACATACCTAAAATACTAGAAAGACCACCCATTTTCTTCATTTGATTCATCTGCTCTAAGAAATCATTAAAATCAAATTCTGCTTTTCGAATCTTTTTTTCCAGTTCTTTTGCTTTTTCTTCATCAATCTCCGCTTGTGCTCTGTCAATCAATGTAAGAATATCGCCCATACCAAGGATACGGGAAGCCATTCGATCTGGATAAAACTGCTCTAAATCTGTTAATTTTTCACCAGTACCAATATATAATATTGGCTTTCCGGTTACAGCACGAATTGACAATGCGGCTCCACCTCTTGTATCACCATCTAATTTTGTCAAAATCACACCATCTATATCAATTTTATCATTAAAGGTCTCTGCAACATTTACTGCATCCTGACCTGTCATGGCATCTACAACTAATATGCTGTGGTCTACTTGAATATTCTCACGAATCTCAATCAACTCATCCATCATATCTTCATCAATGTGCAATCGACCCGCCGTATCAATAATTACAATATTGTTGCCATTTTTTTCTGCATGCTCCATGGCTGCTTTTGCAATATTAACCGGTTTATGACCATCACCCATTGAAAACACAGGAACCCCCTGCTTTTCACCATTGATCTGTAACTGCTGTATCGCTGCCGGACGATAAATGTCACATGCCACCAATAATGGTTTACGTCCTTTCTTTTTAAATAGTCCAGCTAATTTTGCAGTTGCCGTTGTCTTACCTGCACCTTGCAAACCACACATCAATATAACCGTTATCTCATTGGATGGTTTTAATGAAATCTCTGTGGTATCGCTACCCATAAGTTTTACCATCTCTTCATTTACAATTTTGATAACTGTCTGTCCAGGTGTCAAACTATTTAATACATCCTGTCCTACAGCACGCTCCTGTACTGCCTTTACAAAGTTTTTTACAACTTTAAAGTTTACATCCGCCTCCAGCAAAGCAAGCTTTACTTCACGCAAGGCTGCCTTAACATCTGCTTCTGTTAAACGCCCTTTGCCGCGAAGGTTCTTGAATACATTTTGCAGTTTTTCTGTCAAACTATCAAACGCCATATCTTCTCCTCTCCCTAACTATAGCATATCCAGTATGCAATTGGATAACGTCTCTATCTTTGCAATCTGCTCTACGTCTTTTGTCTCTCGAACTTCCATTGCAATCTGATGAATCTGGTTTACATGCTCTTTTGTCTTGTGAAACTTTTCAATCAAATGTAATGTTTCTTCATAGTGTTCCAGTTCTTTACTGCAACGCTTGACAATATCATGTACTCCCTGTCGACTCATACCTTGTTCTGCTGCAATCTCACTGAGAGAATAGTCATTTAAAACATAATCTTCAAATATAGATCTCTTATGTTCCTTTAATAATCCTCCATAAAAGTCATACAACAAAGACATCTCCACTATCTGCGACAAAGCATCGGTATTTTTTTGTTTTTCTTCTTGCATAAAAACACCACCTGTAAAGTAATTTTCTTTACAGATGGTAGTATATACGATTTTTTTACTGCTGTCAAGTAAAAAATTTGACACTTTATTTTTTATGTTACTATCCAAAGGTACAATACACCTTCAACAAATAGATTTTCCCATCTATCGATCCAAACGTAACTTTTTTTCCTTTATTAAAGAAATTACAATTTCATCAATATTGGGATCAAATTGCGTACCTTTCCCCTGCTCCAATTGTTCCAGAATATAGGATATATCTTTTTTTCCTCTATATACTCTATCTGAATTCATCGCATCAATGGAATCAGCTATGCCAATAATACGTGCTTCAATGGGTATTTCCTCACCCTTTAATCCAATTGGATATCCTTTTCCATCGTATCGCTCATGGTGATAATACGCACCAGTTGATACGTCGTTAATGACTGTAAAATCTTTTAAAATTTCTCCACCAATAATAGGATGCTTTCGCATCTGTTGAAACTCTTCTTCTGTAAGCTTTTCGTGCTTATTTAAAATAGCATCTGGTACACCAATTTTTCCAATATCATGAAGCAAGGCCATGTTATACAAGTTTTCCTGTTCCTGTTTGCTCCAACGCAATTCATTTGCTATGATTTTGGAATATTTCGCCACACGTTCCGAATGTTTCTTTGTATAAGAATCCTTTGCATCCACTGCATTACAGATAGAGAATATCGTCTGCATTGTTATTTTCCCAATTTTACGGCGTTCCTCCTCCATGGACACTTCCATCCTTGCCCGTTCCCGCATTTGTTTTATCTTTACCTCTTTCATTCTATAATTGATATAAAAAGAAAAAAGAATACATGCTAAAAACAACACCGGAAAACGAATGCGAAAGCTATCCGTATATGCATATGCCAACTGTCGATGTATCGGTGTCAAAAATGTGATACTATAAAAAATCTCCAAATAAGCTGACACTACAATGCCTTCTATCATTCCTGCCAGTAACATAAGTGCTCCAGGCACCAAAAAAGACCACAACACCGCCACACCCTCATTGTAACCCTTTATTGTATAAATAGTAAACACAATAGCCACCGCTACCGATGCTACCCAACGGATAAATTTCTTTTTCAATGGTCGAATGTAAACAAGATATCCGCATATCAAAATTGTAACCGCTAACAACAATGCAGATATACATGCAAGTGATTTTATGGTTTTATAGTTTAACAAAACCGCACAGAAACAGATCATTACTACTATTGTTATAATAGTCATCATAATTTTGTTGGCATCTTTTTCTTCTTTTGCCACATCAGCAAAAATAATTTTTTTCATGCACTTCCATTTCTTCTTCATCCTGTTCTTCGTACCTTTCCAAGAACAAAGCAAATAATTGCTTTCCTCTTTTATATAGCAAAAAACGCAGGAAGGCTTACCCTCCCTGCTTTCGCCTCTCTTCTTGCAGAGGACTTCCTTTCACTTTTCAATAATACACAGTGATGCTAATTTACATCTATTAAAGTTAAAGTAACTACAATCTATTTATAGTAATCAAACTGTAATCCATACATTCGTACCGTATCGCCATCTTCGATTCCTAATGCTTCTAACTGTTCTAATATTCCATTTTCTTTTAGGAATTTCTGGAAGAATTCAAATCCCTTTTCAGAATCTAAATTTGTATATCCCAACATTTTCTCGATTCTAGGACCCTCTACAACATACATACCATCTTGCACTTCTACAGTAAATGGCTCGTCTGCCACTTCCAAAGAATCTACGAAAAATTCTTTTTCAAAGACAATCGGTTCGTCTCCAATTTCATTTAAACGTTCTTTTACATAATACAAAAGTTCCTTTACACCTTTTCCACTAACTGCCGAAATTGGAAAAACTTTAATTCCTTGTGGCTCAAATGTATCTTTTAGCTTCTGAATAACTTTGTCGCCTTCATCCCCATAAAATACATCAATCTTATTTGCAGCAATCACCTGTGGACGTTCTGCTAACGCTTCATTGTACGATGCTAATTCTGCATTGATAACCTTAATATCCTCTATCGGATCTCTACCTTCTGTAGAAGCCGCATCCACCATGTGTATCATAACTTTTGTTCGTTCTACGTGACGCAAAAATTCGTGTCCTAGTCCAATTCCTTCCGACGCCCCTTCAATCAGTCCTGGTATGTCTGCAATCACAAATCCGTCTCCGCCATCCAAGTCAACTACTCCAAGATTTGGATTTAACGTTGTAAAATGATAGTTTGCAATTTTAGGTTTTGCATTTGTCACACGAGATAAGAAAGTTGATTTTCCTACATTTGGGAATCCAACCAATCCAACATCTGCAATCATTTTCAATTCTAGTAATACCGTCAGCTCTTTTCCCGGCTTTCCGGGCTGTGCAAACTGTGGCACCTGCATCGTAGCAGTAGCATAATGCTGGTTTCCTTTTCCTCCACGTCCACCTTTTAATACAATTTCTCTTGGATTTTCGTAATTAATATCTGTAATTACCTTTCCTGTTTCAGCATCCTTTACTACTGTTCCAGGTGGAACCTTTACAACCATATCCATACCATCTTTTCCGTGGCATCTTCTATTTCCGCCTGGCTCTCCATCACTAGCAAAATATTTTCGAACATGACGGAAATCATTTAGCGTATTTAATCCTTCGTCCATCTCAAAAATCAAATCACCGCCGCGTCCGCCATCACCACCATCTGGGCCACCAGCTGCAACAAATAATTCTCTACGGAAGCTTACATGTCCATCGCCACCTTTTCCAGAACGAATATATATCTTTGCACTATCTGCGAACATATTTTCACCTCATCTTTCTTTTTTCTTATACCCTGGGATGTTCTAACTCATAGAAAAACCCCCAACGCATAAAAGCATTTCTTATTTTTTCCATGAGTTAAAACACCCCAAATATTTGATTACTCAAGTATCTGGGGTGTTATGTTTCTAATGTTATCGATTATTTTGACTCTACTGGGTAAACAGAAGCCTGCTTCTTGTCTCTACCCTTTCTTTCAAATCTTAATACACCGTCAACTAAAGCGTATAATGTATCGTCTCCACCACGTCCAACATTAAGACCTGGATGAATCTTAGTACCACGCTGTCTGTAAAGAATATTTCCTGCTAAAACGAACTGTCCGTCAGCTCTCTTAGCTCCTAATCTCTTAGACTCAGAATCTCTACCGTTCTTTGTAGAACCTACACCCTTTTTATGAGCGAATAATTGAAGATTCATGTTTAACATATCCTTACACCTCCCTGTTGATTTTTTATTGAAATATCACACGAATATATTCACTGCTATATTCTTCCTCAATCCCTTGTAAACCAAGCAATAAGGAATCCACCAATAATTTTGACTTCTCACTAATTGGCGAGGTCAACTGCAATATAACTTGATCCGTCTTGGTGTCCTGATTTACACAAAAATCATCATCAGTAAACTTCTCAATTGCATTTGCGGTATTTATAAACAATGCTGATGCTGCAGCACATACAATATCCTGTCCATAAGCAGCATATCCTGCATGTCCATGCATACATATCCGATTGCAAATACCGTCTTCATTTTTACTAACAGTCACTGTAATCATGTTATGCTCCCATCTGGATTACATGCATGAATTAAGCATTGATTTTTTCAATCTTAACCTGTGTGTACTGCTGTCTATGACCATTTTTCTTGTGATAGCCAGTTTTTCTCTTATATCTGTAAACAATAACCTTTTTAGCTTTTCCTTCTTTTACTACAGAAGCAGTAACAGTTGCTCCAGCTACTGTTGGCTGTCCAACCTTTAAGCTACCGTCGTTTACAGCAAGAACCTGGTCAAAAGTAACGTTTTCACCAGCATTTACTCCAAGCTTTTCTACGTTAATGATATCGCCTTCGGCTACTTTGTACTGTTTACCACCTGTTGCTATAATTGCGTACATATGGCACCTCCTATTATCATTACTCGCCAGCTATGGTGCCTGTAGAACAGAACTTAAAACCTCGCTGTGCGGCATACTTCTACATTTAATCACATTATTCTTTGTTTGTCAAGTATTTTTAATCATGATCTTCATCAAACTGTCCATTGATGTCCATTGTATGTAATGTTCTTCTTTTTAAACGTGCCTCTTCGGATGCATGCATAATGTACTCTTTTATCTCATCAGAGTTCTTTACATGAATCAATTTTAGTTCTGGATGTGTAATATCTCCTGTATAGCAGACAATCGTTCCTAGCCCAAATAATCTTTCTATGAAGCTTTTCTTTAAACGTGTATCCTGAATCTTGTACATAAATGCATCATCTTCTACAACATTTAAAAAACCTGTCTTTATATTTATTTTTTCTTCATTGATCACATATTTTGTAAAACTAAATGGTAGACCAAAAAATAATATACGCTTTCTCTCTTTAAATTCCATTTTTTTCTCCCTTTTTATTGAATTTGTACAGTCACACTCTTACCAGAGCCCTCTACTGTCATTTTACTACCTGTCAGCTGCGCTTTCTTTGAAACAATGAAAATAACTTTTCCTTTGGCAGTTTCTCCTGCCTTTATTTTTTTATTATAAAATACCAAATCGTCCTCTGCTAAAGACAACTCTGCAGAATAGCTTTTTCCATCCCCAGTAGTAAGTTGGTATTTTATTTGCTTTTTGGCAAGAGCAACCTTCTGCCCTTTCGTAGTCGTATTTTTAAGATTAAGACTGACTACTACTATCTTTTGATTCTTTTTTGCATAGATAACATATCCTTCCTCTCCACCTGTATATGTACTACAAGTAGTCATTTTCCCGACAGTCACATCTACTTTAGGAATTCCCATTGCATCCGATAATTCCACTTTTTCTTCCGCTGCCCCATCCGCAGATGTAGCAGAAGGATTTTGTCCCCCAGGGGAAGCTGTCATACCCGGCACTGTAGTAACCGTCGGTTGTGCAGTTGCTCCTGGCTGCTGTGTATCTTCTGGATATTGCAAACTTTCTGTATAGTTTTTATCATATTTTAACATAAGACCTGCTATATATTCTGCTGTTTCTGCTGTTTGCTGTTCATCAAGCACGATTGTTTTTCCACAACCGGTCAATCCAAGTGCCGCAAACAGTATAAGCAATCCAATTCCCCTTTTTTTCACCATAATGCCCCCTCAACTTTTCATTTCCCGCTTGTAAGAAAACGGTACCCGTATTTCTTTTATTATACCAACAATCGACAGCAAAGGCAAATTCTTTCTAGAAGTTACGGTTCACAGCTAAATGTGAACCGTAACTTCTAGTTTTCTTTTGTGTCTAGTTCGAACCAAAATTCTACACCATCACTGGTATTCTGCACACCACATTCCCGATGCATGGAATTCATAATCGCCTTAACAATAGATAATCCAATTCCACTTCCACCATACTCACGTGTACGTGCCTTATCCACTTTGTAGAATTTAATCCAGACTTTATCTAAATCACTTTCTGGTATTGGTTCTCCTGTGTTTCGAACAGAAATACGAACCACATCCTGCTTTCTTTCCATTTTGATTTCGATTATTTTTTCTCCGTCTACATGATTCAAAGCATTACTTACATAATTCGTCACTACTTCCTGCGTCATATATTCATCTGCCCATACATATATCGGCTCCTGCTGTTGAAAGATTATATTTACCTGTTTTTGTGCAAAAAGAAGCTGATTTGAATTTAATACGGAACGTATCACTGCTACACTATCAAATCTTTCAAATTCAATCTGGTTTTTTCCAAATTCAATCTGATTTAAATTTAATAATTTTTTAACCATATTGTTCATCTTGTTTGCTTCATCTATAATTACCTCACAATAAAACTCTCTATCTTCAGGATCTTCATTGATATTATCCTGTAAACCTTCCGCATATCCTTGTATCAACGCAATTGGTGTCTTCAATTCATGGGTTACATTGGATAAAAATTCCTTTCGCATTTCATCAATTTGAATCTTATTTTCAATATCTGATCTTAATTCATTATTTGCCGATTTTAATTCAGAAATTGTAATTTCAAGTTTTTCAGAAAGCACATTTATACTATGCCCCAAATCTCCCAGTTCATCCTGTCTGTGTTCTGTATACTTTGTCTCGAAATTCAATTCCGACATTTCATGTGCAATTTCAGATAATTTTCGAATCGGCTTTGTAAAACTTCCGCTTATGATAAACATTACCGCAATTCCAATCAAAATAGCTAATAATGCAGCATAAATAAGAAAACGGCTGGATAATTTGACGCTTTCTTGAATGCTTTCATAATTCGTCCGCATATAGACAGTATGTGTGTCTTCATCAATCTTGATTTTTCCAACCAATTCCAGATATTCTGAATCCAAGCGATCGTCATGCACCTTCACAATGGAATAAAGTCCATTCTTCTCTTCATACAAAGTAGTTGCATCCACTTGTTTTCCTATATCCTTTAAATCGCCATAATTTTCTCCCATCTGATTTAGAACCAATTGCTGTTCCCGTTCATTCATCCGTTGGTCTTCCGCCGATGGATACAAAAATACACCTTGATAAATCCATTGTCCCTGATAATAGATACGCAACCAATCTACCACATAGATGCTTATGTTATTATCTGCACTCCATTTTTCCAATGCTAACTCTACAGAAGAATCTACTTTTTGTGCACTGTCTGTCTTCTTTTTGCTTGTTTCTTTTTGTGCCTGATTTAACTTTTCATATACTTCTGTATAGGATTGCTTCATCAACTGGGTTTTACTATATTGATAATACGTAGGTAAGAATAATTCATTTGCACCCCAACAAAGTATAAACACACCCAAAAGCAATGCGGACACAGCACAACTGAGTCGAAAACGAATGGATTGTTTTTTTATTTTTTGTTTCATGCATTCCACTCTTTTCTATTTTATTTTGTCATTGGTGATTCAAATTTATAACCCATGCCCCATATTGTTTTGATACAATCTCCTTTATCACCTAATTTACTTCTCAATTTTTTCACATGAGTATCAATGGTTCTGGCATCCCCAAAATAATCATAATTCCATACATTATTTAGGATTCGCTCTCTTGATAATGCAACACCTTCATTTTTTACAAAATAGGATAAAAGTTCAAACTCTTTGAAACTTAACTCTATTACTTTTCCGTCCACAGAAACTTCATGTGCCGTTTTATTGATCACGATACCAGCAATCTCTATATTCTCATCTTCCGTATTTCCTGTACGACGCAATATTGCTTCTACACGAGCAACCAAAATCTTAGGACTAAATGGTTTTGAAATATATTCATCGATTCCTAAATCAAACCCCAAAAGTTCATCCTTTTCATCGCTCTTTGCTGTCAACATAATAATAGGCACTTTAGAATACTGTCTTATCTCTCTACAAACCTGCCATCCATCCATCTTAGGCATCATTACATCTAAAATAATCAAAGATATATCATTCTGTTCAAAAAATTTGTCAACAGCAACTTCACCATTTTCTGCTTCAATCACATCATAACCTTTTTTTCCCAAAAAATCTTTTACAAGTTTACGCATTCTGCTTTCGTCATCCACGACCATTATCTTTAATTTTTCCATATCGATTCCTCCACAATCCCTTTTATTTGCCAATATAACAAGAGGCGCCCGGTAATCTCGCACCATCTAGACTGTAACTATCGTAACAAACTTCTATGTATAAATTGTGAAATTTATTTGCTTTCTTTTTGTTCCTTTTGTTTATCCTGTTCCTGTTCTTTTTGTTGCTTCCACTGTTTTTCTTTTTTCTCCAACGCATCCTCCCGTGCTTTTAATTGCTCTTCCCAGGCAGAATATTTATCAAGAACGGCATTTTCATCATAGGTATTGTAATTGAAATATACCATAACAATCATCAATACAATTAATCCACCTAAAAAACATATAATGATTTTGTGCAATTTGTTTTTTTCTTTTGAATCTTGATAAAGTACCCGATATTGTTCTGCCAACTTATTTGCGCTTTCTACATCTTCCGGAAGTTCCTTTTGTGTCACAGATTTATCAATTGGAATTGTCTTTATATATTCCTTTTCTATTACTTGATTTTTAATCAAATAAGCATACAATTGATGCATAAAATCATAACCAATCACTGTATGAAACATTTTATTTTCCGAAGCTTTATTATATATCTTTAACACTTGCTGTTTGTCTTTTAAATTCGTATGTGCTTTTATATACACAATCGATTCTGCTTCTTGTTTTGCTTTTTCATAATCTTCCTGTGTTGCAAATTCATACCCATTTACAATCCTTTTTTCATCTGCCATACCAAACACCCCTCCCACGAATTATTATACAGAACCATTTTCATCTACTGAAAATCCGTTACATTATTTTCCAAATAATACACCGGTATATCTTCTTTTATGGTCTGCACTACACTTTGTACAATAGAAACATCCCTTGCCCAAGCATTTTTGCCATCATAATTAAAAATAAGAAACAACTTGTCTTCTCGTGGTTTCTTATCTTCCAAGTAGGTCAGCAATTGCTTCTGTGCCTGCTCCCTATTATCATTGGAAAATGTAATGCTTTCTGTCTCTTCCTGATCCTCTATCTCAAAACTGCGAAGCTCCCCTAATCCACCAGCCAGTTTTATAACCACATAGTGGCAATCCTTTTCAAGCAGTTTCTCCAATGTTGCATTTTGATTTTGCAACGCCTTCATAGTCGCTGCATTTTTTTCTCTATCTTTTTCCATTTCTCCATTGGTAGTCATAATAAAACTAAACAGCATAATCATCAAAATATCCACCAGCACAGATAGATTCACGATTTTTTTCATTGTTTTAAATTTTTCCATCATTGTTCCTCATTTTTTTATTCTGATGTTTACGACTCCATTCTTTGTCTTTTAATTCAAAAATTCCTCGAATAATCAAAGCATCCAGTATCTTAAGGATAATGCAAAAAAACAATCCACATAATGTAGTATCTAACGCAGTTACAAATCCTGCCTGTAAACTGGCAGTATCGTCTTTTATCTGTAACAGTCCAACTACCGTACCCAAGGTACCAAGTAATGGTAGTATTTCTTCACATACCAAAAATATATTATAGAAATAATCGGTCATTCTGCTTTTGTGTCCTCCTTCACGAAAACAGATTGTCAAACAGGTTACAAAACCGAACACAAAACCTGCTGCTGCCACCATAATCATGATATCCATTATGTACTTTGCTAAAAAATCTACCATCTTTGTATTGTTCCTCCTAATTTTTTTTATCCTCTACCGTACATTTAATCTTTGCATCATCCAATGCCTTTTCAACTGATGTTAAGAAATCTGCAATAGCTTCCTCATCGTGAATCGTCACAATAATAGTATTTAAGTTATCTTCTCCAACTTCTATTTTCAATTTATTTACAAATGTTTCTACAGATTCTAATGTTTCTCCATTGAATATAATTTCATTATCCTGTGTCAATTCAATATCATAATTTTTTATTTCAGGTGTTTCTTCCACTTTTTCCTGTTTCGAATCACCTTTTCCCAAAAAGCCGTTTCCGTTTCCACCGCCAAGTCCTAAATACCATATTGCTAAAATCAACAGTATCAAAACTGAAAAAACCACTGAGAAACATCCTACGTTACGTTTCCTCTTTTCTTTCTTCTCTTTCTGCATAATAATAACTCCTCTCTTTTCCTTTGTATTTTATTATCTCTATTATATCGCATTTTTATTATAAATACACTAAAAAATTGCCTATACTTTTTTTATCTCAAAAAAGTATAGGCTAATCTACGTACTCACTGTGGAGCGTCTACATTTCTTCAGTTTTTTAATTGTTTCGGCTGGTCAATGCTATTGGCAAATCACTTTACTGTTTTTTGACTTGTCGTAATGCACTTTTAGATCTAACATAATTATAACACCAAATTAAAATGCCAAAAAAGCAAACTCCCATAAGTCCACCTAAACTATTCAATAAAATATCATCTACATCAACAGATTTTACAACCATACCACTGCATAAATCTAAAAACAATTGTGTTATTTCAATTAACACAGATATCGTCACAATAAAATACATACGATATCTAAATGATTTTTGCTCAAAAATCCACGAAACGGTAATGCCCAATGGCACAAACAAAATGATATTACCAAAAACTTGTCTGATAAAAGTTTGTAAACCACTATCAATGCACTCTCCAATTGTATGAAAAGGAATAAAATTAAAATGCCTAAACAATTCTGGCACGCTACTATAATTTTCAAACATATAGCTAGCTATTTTCCCACCAATAGGATAATTAAATACTGTGAAATGCAGAATAAAATAGCATGACCATAATAGGGATAAACATTTGCATATATCTATCTTTTTATGTTTCCTTATGATCAAGATGATTACAAGTATTACTAACAAAAAAATGCTCTGATTCATAAAAATACCTGCTCGTACCATATCTTAATGACACTTCCTTCTTTTTAAAATTTCGTATACATACACACTACTTCTGCCCAGTACTAAAGAAAACAAGTTCATTGCCGCAATACCTAAATCCCAAGAAAATTGAGTAACTCCTGAACGAATATTTTCTACATAAATCAAAACAGAAAAACACACTATAGTAAGCATATATAATAAAATCTGTACCAATTTATTTTTGAACAAAGTAGCAATTAAAATTCCAAATGGAATAAACAAAATAATGTTCCACAATAAAAATTTAATTTTTTCATCATTACCCAAAAATTGCAAACTATGAAATGGGCTAACCCCCATAAAACGAATTGGAGTATCATCACTTATCAAATAGAAATGCATCGGATAGAACGTTCCAATAATTGCGAAAATAAGTGAAATATATACTCCTATTACCTCCATCCAAAATTTACGTTCTTTCTGATTTGCAATTGTCACCATTGCCAAAATAACTAATATCCATGTAGCAGACAGTATAGGTAAATCCATACCTAACTTCATATGTTACCTCCTTAATAATGTTCTAGTTGTTATAAATTAACTATGATATATGATAAATTTCCGTTTTTCATTATATTTAAGTCCGTTTTATTGCAAACATAGATCTATATATTCTATCTATGTTTTCTACAAGCACCATATTTCATCCTAGATATAATTCTCTCGGAAATCCATTTTTTATATATGTATTCCATTATTTATCGTAATAAATAGTTCCTTTTACTTTGAATGCAACTTTAGCTCTATTAGTTGATGTTGGACTTTTATATGCTGTAAACACATAACCATACAGTTTCCCATTTGTTTGGGTCCAGCTTGCAGTAGTTTTCTTCCCTCTACGAAGCTCTTCAGAATGTGAAACATCATATCCCAGCTCATTTGTAGCGCTAACAATTTCATGTAACCAACATGTACTCGGTTTTTCGTTTTTGTTTGAAGATTCTGTAATTTCAATACTTGCTTTATTATCTTTATTAGAAAACATTGCCCCATGATTCACATATAAATGATGTTTAAATGAAGAATTATTCGCCAGCTTATACGATCCTGTAGCTGCATATGTAAGCGTTGTTCCCACAATTCCTAATCCAATAAACATCGAAAATAGTGCATTCTTAATTATTTTTTCTTTTTTTAACATTTTTTATTTCTCCTTCAAATTGTCCTGCTATAATTAAGTTGTAACACCAAGTGATAGTTTGATATAATTCAAACTACAAGGAGATGTTATAATGTCAAACAAAATTAAGTATGAGCCTGAGCTCAAAGAACAAATCATTCGCCT
>Ga0256404_1000658_pt1 | contig 88672 bp, 77 predicted proteins | sample RumenRJG_01DNA_FD_185990 | JGI IMG/M metagenome (GOLD analysis project Ga0256404, IMG submission 185990) | Bovine rumen microbial communities from Lethbridge, Alberta, Canada - RJG_01 | ecosystem: Host-associated > Mammals > Digestive system > Stomach > Rumen | place: Canada: Alberta | collected...
GAAGAAGCAAGCTTCTTCCTTACCGCTCGACTTGCATGCTTAAGACGCGCCGCCAGCGTTCGTTCTGAGCCAGGATCAAACTCTCCATGATTATTTCAATACCCCGAAGGGTAATGATCTTCATAAACAGTTCAATTCTAACTATTATATTAGTTGAAATTGATTTTGGTTCGGTTTTGAAAAAACCGATAAAATGTAGTCAATTTTGTTACAGAACGAAACTAGCGATTTCTCGCTTATTTCGTTTAGAACCTTATTCGTTCTATTCTTTCCTTCCCTGTTATGTCAAAAAACTGTTGTTTGTTGCCGATGCTGTGTTGCGACGGTGAGGACTAATATATATATTTAATAAAATCTTGTCAACAGGAATTTATAAATTTATTAAAAATTTTTCACTTTTTTTTAATTTTTTTTATTTCGTGAACGAATTTCTGCATTTCATGAACTTGTTAAAAAAGTTTTCATTTTACGTATTAAATTACACGTGTTAAAATTAATCAATTTAATGATTAATTAAAAAAAGGAGTTGAAAAGTATGAAATTCAAGTTTCCAAAAAATCTTTATTGCGACGTCCGCATTGAAGACAACAAACAGGCCTGGTACCAGATGCAGGATGAAGAAGTTCTGGGTAACGGAGAAGTCAGCCTCAAAGGTGCGATGATCCGTATATTCGACGGCAAACTCTGGTATACTGCAGAAACAAATGACATTGATAAAATCCAGAAAAAGATTGATGAACTGACAAAGCTTGCAACTCCGGATCCAAAAATCCTTGAAAATCCGATTGTAAAAAACTTCAGCGTAAACAAGGCCAGCATTCTTAAATTTCAGGGAAAGAACAGCCTTAGAAATCTTACAAAAGAGGACCGCGAAGGTATTGTAAAAAGCTACCGTAAAAAATGTATTGATAAATCTATTAAAGAAATCAAAGTAACTCATACAAACTTCTGGGCCACAAACACAATAAAAGAATTGTACACAAGCAAGGGTACTGAAATTATTCAGGACTATCAGAGAGCCTGCCTGAACATGTGGTTTCAGATTTCCGGCAAGGATAATGTTACTTATGGTGGCGGAGAACAGCTCTGGGGCTTTGATTTTAAATCACTGAAGGGACGCGAGCAGGAAATCATAGAAAAGCGCGACCGTGCCCTTGATTTTGCAAAGAACAATGTTCCTGTTGAACCGGGCGAATATGTATGTGTGCTTTCTCCAAGCGTTACTTCTGTATTCACTCACGAAAGCTTTGGCCACAAGAGTGAAGCTGATTTTATGCTGAATGATAAAACTCTGCGCGACGAATGGACAATGGGCAAACAGGTTGCTAATCCTAAAGTTTCTATCGTGGATGAAGGGGACAGTATGTATCACGGCTACTGCCCTTACGATGATGAAGGCAACAAAAAGAAAGAAGTATATCTGATTAAGGACGGCATCTTAAGCGGACGCCTGCATGATGCAAAGTCTGCGGCAATTCTAGGTGAAGAACCTACCGGTAATGCCCGTGCTCAGGACTACAACTGTTCACCAATGGTACGCATGACCAACACTTACATGCTTGCAGGACCGGATAAACCGGAAGATATCATAAAGGGAGTAAAGGACGGAATTTACGTCTACGACTGGAATTACGGAACCGGAAATTCTACCTTTACGATTCAGCCGCAGAAGTGTTACAGAATCCGCAACGGAAAACTGTGCGAACCTTTGAGAGTAAACGTTGTAACAGGAAGCGTTTTCCAGACTCTGTTTGATATTGATGCGGTTGGAAATGATCTGCACTTCTTCAGCGGTACCTGCGGCAAAAACGGCCAGAGCATGCCGACGGCTACAGGCGGTCCGACTATAAGAGTGAAGAAGCTCACGATAAATTAACGGGGGCGTTGCGGGGGCCTCCCCGCTAGAAGGGGTGGCGAGCAACGAAGTGCGAGACAGGGGGAAACTTCCCCCTCAAAATGGAGATTAAAATGAAAAAAGAGAAATATATAAATACAGGCATTTATTCTGAAGTGAAAATTGTGGAGAACGAGATTGTTTCGTTTAATAAACATGATACAACAACAACATCGTTCAGAGTGTATAAAGACGGCTTTGTCGGAGTTCACTACCAGAGGGGTAAGTTGAGCGACAAGGAAGGCTTTGAAAAGGCAGAAAAGAATCTGGAACTCAAACGCTCCTACCCTTTTGAACTGGAAAGCGGAGTGCGCTCCCTGGATAAGACCGAAAAACTTTTAAGCGACGAAGAACTAATTAAAAAGGCTAAGGCTGAACTTGCCTATCTGCGCAAGGCTCACCCGGATTTTACTTACAGCGGAAACTTTTTTACCCAGTCTTATTTTGAGCAGCAGAAAAACTCTGCCGGCATGGACTACCAGATTCGTGATGGCCACAACGGAGCAGGCATTACTTTTAAGCATAAGGACAGCAAGGATCTGGATGACGGATATTTCTCACTGAATTTCCGCAGGGGCTTTTCTTCCAAAAAATTCCGCGAGATGGCAGACAACTATCTTTCTAATTTTACAAAGCAGGTAAAGCTGCCGAAAGAGCTGATTATCATGCTGCCGGAATGGAACCTGACTGGAAAGCTTAGGGAAAGTCTGAATGCAGAAAAACTTGCACTTGGCACTTCACTTTTGAGCGGCAAGATTGGCGAAAAAGTTTTTTCTGACAAACTGACTCTCTGCCATGATGTTTCAAAAAAGAATATCTGGATGTGCTCCTTCTGGGATGCTGACGGAATTGTTCACAAAGGGGACAAGCTCTGCTACATAAAAAACGGCCGTATTCTGCGAGGCTACGCAGACAAGCGCATTGCAGCAAAATACGGAGTTGAATGCACAGGAAGTGCACACCATGAATACAGTGACACTCCACGTAATGGCTGGGCAAACTTCCGCATAACTCCCCTGCAGAAAACTCCAAAAGAGATTCTGGACGGACGTCTTGCAGTTATTCCTGTTCAGTATAGCGGTGGCGGCTTTAGTGACACTGGTGAATACGCTATGCCGGTTCAGATGGCTTACCTGACAGACGGAGAAAAGATTCTTGGCCGCCTGCCACCATTTACAATGCGCAGCAACATGTTTGACATGTTCGGCAAAGACTTTATCGGTGTTTCAAAATACATGACTCTCTGGAATGCGGGCATGATGCTGGTAAAGATGGAAGCAGGAAAACTGTAGACCGTGACGCGACCGCCGCAATATGATAAACTCTCCCTATGAAAAAACTTTGTGATTTATTAGGAAAAGAGCGTTTATTTTTTGACGGCGGTACAGGCACAGTTTTGCAGGGACTGGGCTTAAAGCCCGGCGAGCTCCCAGAAACCTGGAATGAAAAACACCCCGACCGCATTGTTCAGCTGCATTACAATTATTTTGCAGCCGGCTCTAACATTGTAAACACAAACACCTTCGGCGCCTTTATCACAAAGTTTCCACTGGAACTTGAGCGCATTATTGGGGCAGCCATTGATAACGCAAACGCTGCCCGCGACAAAATTCTTTCAGAAAATCCCGACGGTAATTATTATATCGCTTTTGACATTGGTTCCTGCGGCAAGCTTCTTAAGCCGATGGGAGACCTTGATTTTGAAGACTGTGTGAAGCTGTTTAAGAAAAGCTTTAAAGCAGCCTTTGGCAAGAAAATCGACTGTGTAATGATTGAAACTATGAACGACGGCTATGAATCTAAGGCCGCTGTTCTTGCCGCTAAAGAAACTATGGAGGAGCTTGGAATTGCGGCCGAAGACCTTCCGATCATCGTAAGTAATGTTTATGACAGAGAATGCCGTACTCTAAGCGGTTCCTGCCCTGAGACAATGGTTGCCATGCTGGAAGGTCTTGGTGTTTCTGCGGTTGGCGTAAACTGCAGCCTTGGTCCTCTGGATATGAAGCAGACTGTTGAACGCCTTTGCAGAGCAGCCACCGTACCGGTTCTCGTTAAGCCTAACGCCGGTCTTCCTAAGGTTGTAGACGGCAAAACTGTTTTCGACGTTGAAGCTCCCGAGTTTGTTGAAGCCATGAAAGAGCTTGCTGCCCTGGGGCCTATGATTCTGGGTGGCTGCTGCGGAACTACACCGGAGTATATCCGGGGCATTTCCCAGGCGATAGGGGGAAGTCTCCCCCTCGGCGGCACTTCGTTGCCGCCTACCCCTTCCAGCGGGGACACCCCGCAACACCCCGCTATCGGCTGTGTATCTTCCAACACCAAAGTCGTATACTTTGGCGGTCCTAACAGACCGGTTCTCATTGGTGAGCGAATTAACCCGACCGGCAAAAAGAAGTTTAAGGAAGCCCTGCGCGCAGGAGACATTCCATACATTATTCACCAGGGAATGGAACAGGAAGAAGCCGGTGCTCAGGTACTGGATGTAAACGTAGGTCTTCCGGAAATTGATGAAAAAGAAATGATGCTGCGCGTTCTCGAAGAACTTCAGAACGTAACTACCCTGCCCCTTCAGATTGATACAACCAAGCCCGACGTTATGGAAGCAGCACTTCGCCGCTATAACGGAAAGGCAATGATAAACTCTGTAAACGGCAAGCAGGAAATTATGGATACTGTATTCCCGCTTGTAAAAAAATACGGAGGTCTTGTTGTTGCTTTAACTTTGGACGAGGACGGCATTCCGGAAGACAGTGCCCGTCGCGTTGAAATTGCAAAAAAGATTTACAAGGAAGCAGAAAAATACGGAATCAAAAAATCTGACATTATCATAGACCCGCTTGCCATGGCTGTAAGCTCGGATTCAAAAGCCGGCATTGCAACTATGGAAACTGTCCGCGCCATTCATGAGATGGGCGGACTTTCAAGCCTTGGTATTTCGAATGTTTCATTCGGACTTCCTCTCCGCGAGTTTGTAACTGCCAGCTTCTTTACCCTTTGTATGGGAGCAGGACTTTCTGCGGCTATCATGAATCCTTTACAGGGAGAAATGATTAAAGCCTGGAAGTGCTATAACCTGCTTTCGGGTAAAGACGAAAACTGTACGGATTATATTAACTGGAGCACGGTGGAAGCAGAAAGGCTTGCCGCTAATGCTGCTGTCGCCGCGGCCGGGGGCGTTGTAACCGAGTTTGCTTCGCAAACGTCGCAGGGGGGCACCCCCGCTGGAGGGGGTAGCGAGCAACGAAGTGCGAGCGAGGGGGATGCCTCCCCCACCTCAAGCCTCAGCAACGCAATAATCCACGGACTTAAGACTGACGCGGCTGAGGCTACAAAGGAACTTTTGAAAACTACAGAGTCGCTGACCATTATTAACGAGCACCTGATTCCGGGTCTGGACTACGTTGGAAAGCGCTTTGAGAAAAAGACTATGTACCTGCCTCAGCTTTTGATGGCGGCGGAGGCGGCTAAGGCGGCATTTGCTGAGATCCGAGACTTCATGGAAAAGTCAGGCAAGAAGGGTGCACCAAAAGGAAAGATTATCATCGCCACCGTAAAGGGCGACATTCACGATATTGGCAAAAACATTGTGAAGGTTCTGCTGGAAAATTATGACTTTGAAGTAATAGACCTGGGCAAGGATGTTCCGCCGGAAGTTGTTGTTGAGGCCTGCAAGAAAGACCACGTTATGCTGGTGGGCTTATCTGCACTTATGACTACAACAGTTGCCGCAATGGAAGAGACTATCAAGCTGCTGCGAAAAGAATGTCCATGGGCCAAGACCTGCGTAGGCGGCGCCGTAATGACTCAGGAATACGCCGACCAGATCGGCGCCGACTTCTACGGCAAAGACGCGATGGACACAGTACGTTACGCCCTCGAACTTTTTAAGTAATGATTAAAAAAATCATACATTTTTGTGATATTTGAATGCGGAGTGGAAAAAGACATCAGACTGCATCGAGGAGTTTTGGCGCTTAGCCATAGAAAACAATCCGAGGATTTTTCGCAGAAAAACCGCAGGATTGTTAACACCAAAAACTAGCTCGCCCGCAGTCTGATGTATTTTTCCACGGGAGCATTCAAATATCATTGAAAGACGATTTATTATTTTAATCAAATACTTTCTTGCGCCACTCTTTTTCGAAATCGTAAATAGTTGGCGCATCATCTTCTTTTGCACTTGTAACAGAGGCTTTGATATAAGGCTCAACAACTAACGTTCGGTAGCTTTCCCAGCGGGCCGGAAGTTTCTGCGGCACAGTAAGCATTTGAGAAGGCGGCAGGTTTGTAAGGAGCTGATTATAGTAAATCGGCAAAATATGTTCTGTTACATCGCGCAGAGAAGAGAAGCCTCCCGCTATTCCAAACATATCTGTTTCAAGATGCATGTTCTCTTTTGTCTCAAGAATTATCTTTTGATTTTCAGACTGGAATAACCAGGAAATAAATTCTGTTGCCCCCACCTGATTCCTTGCATCCTTGTAGATTCCAAGCATGGTAAGAGAATCTTCGATGTAAATTGATTTATCTTCGGCTATCCATCGATAATCTACAGACAGATCCTGTTCTTTCAAAATCTTAAAAAGACTGTCGCTGGTAGTATAGGCATAAAGAGTCCTGCCCGAAGAAACCTGACGATAGTAAGGCATAAAAAGATATTTGAAGGTAAAGTCCTCTTCTATCTGAGGAGAAGTATTTTCCGTATAAACCCAGTCTCGCAAAGTGGAAACAGAATTAAGCAGAGACTGTCCGTCCCAGGCAATTTCCCCCTTCTCTTCCCTGAAATCTGCCCCTTTCATTTTTGCAACAAGATAGAGAAATTCGTTACTGCCAAGCGGAGTAAAACCTATTTTGGTATAGGCTTCTTTTTTGTTTTTTGTATTAAAGGCAGCAGCCGTACTGCGGATCTGTTCCAGCGAAAGTACATAACTGTCTGGAATCTGTTCCTTGTTTTCCGTAGCAAAAATAACTGCAGGAATATTAAAGCTTACCGGCAGAAGATACTGTCTGTCTTTCCTTTTTCCTGAATCCAGAAGCTGAGGGTAAAAGACTTCTGACGTAAGTTTTTTTGTATCAAAGAGATAATCAAGAGATTTAAAGCTTTTTTGCGGTGTATCGTTGCGAAGCCAGGAGCCAACAATAATATCAGGAGGATTTTCATCCTTTGCAGGAGGAATAGAAAGGGCCGGATTTTCCTTGTAAACAAGAATGGCACAATTGTCCTTGTGCTGGCGATTAAAAAGTTCTATGTACTGGGCAAACTCACGGCAGCTTGTCCAGATTACTATGCGGTTCTGCTGGTATACGGTGCGGTTTTTACCACCGGTAGTTTTTGAACAGCCGATAAAAACAAAGCCGACGCAGAATACCAGTGCAGAAAATAATTGTTTATTTAATTTCATCAGCTACATTATAAATGCTTGTGTAAACTGAATCAATCTTATCTTCATCAATACTTGAGAAAGCAACGCGCAAAGTATATGGGTCAATCTGGATGATACCGATTCCCTCTTTTTTGAGAAGTTCTTTGCGGATTTCTTCAGCCTTTCCTGTATTTACATGGAAACTCATAAAGTAACCAGAGTTGAAAGGAAGGGCTTCAAGAACTTTTGAAGTATGTGTATTTACAAAATTGCGAACGCGGTCGTAGCGGCTCTGGAGCATCTTGCGGCATTCAAGCTTCTGCTTTTCGTGAGCTTCGTCCTTAAGAGCATGCATTACGAGGCTCTGGGAAGGAGTTGAAGAACATGATACAGAAGAACGGATTGCTGCCATGAACTTTGTTACGAGAGCTGTGTACTGAGCATCTGTAAATCCCTTTGAAGCAAATGTTACAAAACCTGCACGGAAGCCCCATGCAAAGTCTTCTTTTGTAGGACCGTCTGCCTTGATGGCAAGAACGTTCTCGTGAAGGTCTGCCATGTATGCGAAGAGTGACTGTGGTTCAATGTCATCTTCGTAGTTGAGTCCGAAGTAAGCATCATCCGAAAGAACAAGAACCTTTTTACCAGACTCTGCAATTTCGCGAACGATGCGAACAATTTCCTTAGCTTCAGAAACTGTTGGGCTGTATCCTGAAGGATTCTGAGGGAAGTTGAGAATTACACGAACTGAGCCGTATTTTTCTGCATCTGCCTTCATTTTTGCTTCAAGGTCTGCAATGTTGAATTTTCCGTTTTCAAAACACTTGAACTGATGGAACTCAGCACCACGGCGGGCAGCTGCAATCAGTTCGTAATTGTCCCAGCAAGGGTCGGCAGCAAGAAGCGGCTTGTCTACATCAACAAAAAGGTCACTTACATAAGAAAGAACTGCTGTAAGTCCTGGAACAAGGATTGGCAGTGAGAACTGCTTGTTCTTAAGGCTAGGATTTTTTTCTATGATTTTTTCTTTCCATAAAGCACGAAGGTCTGGATTACCGGCAGTTTTTGCATAAGCAACTGTTTCGCGCGGTGAAAGTGAAGGCATATTCTTTTTGTAAGAATCAAGCTCGATTGGTGTGCCCTGAGCAACTGCCATACCGATTGTACCGTTTGCGAAGTGAGCGTCTTTAGCGGCTTCTCCACCCTGAGAGATAATTCCGTTTGGGAAATAAAGGCGGCGGCCCATGTCTGACATGAGTGCGTCTACTACTGAACCAGCGAGGGTATCATTCAATTCTTTTGCTAATGGATTAATCATAATGCCTCAATTATGCGAATTTGAGGCTGCTTAGTCAATAATTATACATATTTTTTGTATATTTATGCATAATACGTCCACTCATGATGAATAAGTGCTCACGTGGAAAAAAATACCAGTCTGCGGGCGAGCTAGTTTTTGTGTAAGAATCCTGCGGTTTTGCTTCGCAAAATCCTCGGATTCTTTTCATGGCTAAGCGCCAAAACTCCTCGATGCAGACTGGTATTTTTTTCCACTACGCACTCATTCATCATAACGTCCGTTCATCCAAACATAAAAAAATCTATGTTTATTTCCACGGGAGCGCTCTAACATCACAGGACACTATGTTTGTAATACATAATCGTTTTTGATATAATCATTGACTATGAATAACGAAATTGTACATATAATAGAAAACTGTCACAAAGAAGCGGAAAAACGACTTGTTGGACAGGAAAATCTTATTGATGATATTTTGACTGCTTTTATTGCCGGCGGACATGTTCTTCTCGAAGGTGTGCCGGGACTGGCAAAAACTCTTGCTATAAAAACCGTTGCAGAGATACTTGGACTTGATTTTAAGCGCATTCAGTTTACTCCGGACCTTCTTCCTGCAGATGTTACAGGAACTTTGATTTATGAACAGAACACCGGAAAGTTCAGCGTACGCAAGGGACCTGTTTTTGCAAATGTAATTCTTGCAGATGAAATCAACCGTGCACCGGCTAAGGTTCAGTCTGCCATGCTGGAAGCAATGGAAGAGCGTCAGATTACAATCGGCGAAGAAACTTATAAACTGCCGGAGCCTTTCTTTGTACTTGCAACACAGAACCCTGTTGAACAGGAAGGTACCTATAATCTACCGGAAGCAGAATTGGACCGCTTTTTGATGAAGCTTGTAATCAGCTATCCTGCTGCCGACAACGAAATTAAGATTGTGCAGACTGCAGGTAAAGCGCCTTATGTACCGGTAAGAAGAATTGTTCAGCCAGGTGATATTGAAACTCTTAAAGCCGCTGCTGAAAAAATTACCTGTGATGAAAAGCTTGTTGAGTACATTGTTTCTATTCTGACTGTTACACGTCCGGAAAACTCAAAGAAACAGCAGGCCGGCCGTACTCTTGTAAACACTGCAAACTCAAACGATATTACACGCTATATTCATTTTGGAGCATCACCTCGTGCAGGAATCGCAATGCTGCAGTGCGCAAAAGTTCACGCAATGATTGCTGGCCGCGATTTTGTTTTGCCGGAAGATATCAAGGCTGTTGCCCTTAACGTTCTGCGTCACCGTCTGGTACTTTCTTACGAAGCAGCAGCAGACAATGTTACAGCAGATGATATCATCACAAGAATTCTTGACTTTATTCCGGTTCCGTAATTATGTCAAAACGTTATCTTGCAAACAATGAATCTCTCATAAAGAAAGCCCTCTATCTCCGCCTTATGGCTCAGGATATTGCAGAAGGTATGAAAAGCGGAAATTTCCGCTCTCTTTACCGGGGCCAGGGAGTTGAGTTTGCAGGAGTCCGCGACTATACCCGTGGGGACGACATCCGCACAATAGACTGGAACGTAACTGCACGTATGGGCCGCCCCTATATCAAAATCTTTGAAGAAGAAAGAGAGCTGCAGATTTTTATTATTACAGACTCTTCACTTTCCATGCAGCTGGAAAACGGTTCAGACCGCCGCACAAAATATGCTGCAGCGGCAGAAACTGCAGCCCTCGTAGCAATTGCGGCAGAACTCAATGCCTGCCCGACAGGGGCTGTTTTTTTTGATGGCGCAATTCATTTTTCCTGCCAGCCTTCTCTTGGAAAAGAAAACACAATGCAGATTCTTAATCACCTGGACCGGCTTCCTTCCACTCCTACTCCAGGCTCTGTGCTTCCTAATGCAATTTCTGCTGCAGCCAAAATACTTCGCAAAAGAACTCTTGTATTTGTTCTTTCAGATTTTAGAAGCGGAGGCTGGGAAAAGCCCCTCATTAACCTGGCACAAAAAAACGACGTAATTGCAATAAACCTTCATGATGCAGCTGATGAAGAACTGCCGTCTCTTGGTACCGTTACCTTCCAGGATGCAGAAAGCGGACTTAAGATGTCGCTTCCATCATCTTCTCCTGCCTTCAAAAAGGAATGGCGTACTTATAACGAAATGAATCAGAACCGCTGGCAGGATTTCTGCATCAAGCATGGAATAATGCCGGTAGTACTGGATACTAAAACAGAACCTGTTCAGATATTGAATCAGATTTTTGCACGTAAGTCACGGATAAGGTAAGAGGAAACAGTTTATGCAGATTATTTCACCACAACAGATTCTCGTACCAAAAAAAGTTTATATCGGCGATACAGCCGAGCTCCGCTGCACCTTCAACAGCCCGGAACCTCTTCTCAAAAACCTTACGCAAAATGGAGCTGTAGAACTTCCACTTAATAATTTTCCATTTCTTGCCTCAGAAGATTTTGATATAAAGGAAATAAAACTTTTACCTGCCGGTGTAGATTATTATCAGCTTTCAATTACTTTTGTTCCATGGAAAACCGGCAGCATTCAGTTTGAACCACTGATTTTAAGCCGTCACAAAAAATTAGACACAGAGGCTACAGAATCTGCCGTAACCATAGAGTTTCAGCCGCTTCAGATTGTGTCCCTTATCTCTTCTGAAAATGCTGCAAACACAAGCCTGCACGATACAGCAGCTCCCCTTCTTTTACCGGGAACTGCCTACAAACTTTACGGAACTCTCGCTGCCAGCATCTGTCTATTGATAATTGTTATCAGACTATTTGTAAAAAGAAAAAGTCTTGCATTTTATATAAATCAGAAAAAGCTTCTTAAAAAATATAAAAAGAACAAGAAACAGACTATCCGCCTTCTTTACAAAATTGCAGACCAGGCTGAAGAAGCCACCTTTGACCATAAGGCTGCGGCTGAAAACATGCAGAAGGCTCTGAGAAATTATCTGGAAGTGCGCTTCGGATATCCTTTTACTCATACGGTTACTTCGGAAATTATGAAGGGCTGGCAGGAGGCAACACAGGGACTTCTTTCTGACACAAAAGAAGAAGCCTTTGGTGAAATTGCAGAAAGTTTTATCCGGACTGATTATATCCGCTACAGCAAAAATGGAAGATTTGCTGCGGATGAACTTGCAAAGCTGATAGAAAAACTTGTTTCAGACATTGATATTCTGGAAAAAGCGGAGGAAGCCCGTGCCTAATTTTGAAAACCCTGCAGCCTTTTTTCTCCTTATTTTAATACCGGCTCTTTATATATTACGCTATCTCAAAGTTTTTAATAAAATCACTTTCCCAGCTGTACTTGCAGACTGGGAAGGCAGACGCTTTGAATGGAAAGGAAAAACACAGAAATTTCTTTCAGTTCTTGCGGGTATCTTTTTTGTAACAGGCTTTTTACTTTCTGTTTGTGCTCTTGCGGCCCCTGTTCTTTCTAATCAGGAAAAAGTATATACCTCACTTGGAACTGACATTGTTTTTGTTGTAGATACAAGTCCTTCTATGTCTGCAAAAGATATGGACGGAGCTCAGAGACTTGAAACCGCAAAGAATGCAATTTTCATGCTGACAAACAAAAACGACGGAAGCCGTTATGGACTCGTAGGTCTTGGAAGCAATGCAGCTGTGCTTGTACCGCCAACCAGTGATCTTACCTTCTTTTCTGAACATCTTTCAAAAATCCAGGCAGGAACTTTTGGTAACGGTTCTGCCATTGGAGATGGCTTAAGCACTGCAGTGTGCCACCTTGTTTCTTCTTCTGCTCAAAAAAAATGTATTGTCCTTCTTACAGACGGCGAGAACAATGCCGGAGAAATCCATCCGGAAACTGCAGCCCAGCTTGCAAGCGATAATAACATTACAATCTACGTTGTAGGAATTGGTTCTAAAGGAAGAGTTCCTATTGAATATACAGACCCGGTTACAAAAAGACTTTATTCGGGCTATCTTGATTCAAACTTTAATCCGGCTTCGCTCAAGAGAATTTCAGATATTTCAGGCGGAAGGTATTTTGAAGCCCTGACCTTAAATGAACTTTCAGATATTTTATCTTCTGTTTCTAAAACTGAAACTGTTTCTCAGACCTTTACCTACAGAACTGTAAACCGTCTCTACTATCAGAAATTTATTTCCCTTGCCATAATTCTCTTTCTTCTTGCCTGGTTTATCAGAAGAATTATTTTAAAAGAGATGATCTGCTACCGCTACAAAAAGAATCTGATTATCCGCTCAGGCTGTCTGCTGATTTCTTTTATCTTTCTTCTTCTGGCCCATGCCGGCCTCACCTGGGGAACTTATCTTGTTCCGGTTCAAAAAAGCGGCCACTCCGTTGCAATGGTTTTTGATATTTCAAACAGTATGCTTGCAAAAGACTGTCCGGGTAATACAGAAAGACTCAAGGCCGCATCTATTTATGCAAAAAAACTTCTTGCAAAAATGGAAGGGGTTCCTGTTTCTGTAATAATTGCAAAGGGAGACGGTATTGCTGCAATTCCTATTACTGATGATGTAGCAATGGTTGAATCCCTTCTTGATGTTATCTCCCCTTCCCTTATGACTGTTCCAGGCTCAAGCATTGGAAAGGGAATTTTAAAAGCAAAGGAATCTTTTAATACAAACTTTTCTTCTGCAGGAAGAATATGGGTTTTTACAGATGGTGAAGAAACAGACGGTCAGCTTTCTTCTGCCCTGCTTGATTGTCAGAAAGCTGGTATTCCGGTTACCTTTATAGGCTTTGGAGCAGAGTCTGAATCTCCTGTCCTTAGCGGTGATGGAAAGACTCAGGTGATGACAGCTCTCCGCAAAGACAGAATTGAAGCAGCAATTTCAGAAGCTGCTAACAAATTCCGCTTTTTCAATAATCACGAAAACCTGCAGTATATCAACTCGCTTGAAAAAGGCTCTGCCCTGCAGCTGCTTTCACAGCTTCGCCTTGGAGCAACAGAAACTATGATTACTTCTTATGAAGTAAAACCTGTTCCCCGCTACAAGCTTTTCCTTTCTCTTGCAGCAATCTTTTTGATTTTGAGTTACATCATAACAGAATTTAATTTTGCACGCTTTTTTGGAACAAAGGCATCCCGCGCTTCTGCCGCAGCTTTTATTTCATTACTGGCCCTGCTTGGTTCAGGCTGTTCTTCTCAAACTGCAGACATTCTCAAAGGCACAGTTTCCTTCCATCAGAAAAAATACAGACATGCAGTTTCCTGCTTTATGGAGGCATCAGAAAATGCCGCAGCAGATTCAAACCGCATTAATCAGAGCTATGCGCTTTATGATCTTGGAACTGCTTACATAATGCTTGGAGAAGATACTGCTGCAATGGATCACTTTAATTCAATTTCAGATGATGCCCCTGATGCGGTACGCTATTCTGCTTTTTATAATGCCGGAGTTATTGCCTGGCGCAATTCTGATTTTGACCAGGCAAGAGATTATTTTAAAAAGGCTCTGGAAATTGACAGTTCTAAAATTGATGCAAAGATAAACTTTGAACTTTCAATGCAGCAGAGCCAGGCAAAAGGAAAGCAGAATCAGAGCAATCAGATTCAGGCTTCTCCGGAAGAAAGCTCCCCTCAGAATCTTGAAAAAGCCGTATTCGAACATATAAAGGAGAATGATCAGAAACAATGGAAAAACAGCGAATCAAAACAGCCTTCAGATCTTGCAGAAGATTTCTAGTTCTTCTCCTGCTTTTTTGCAATACAGGCTTTGCTTTTTCTCAAAGACTTCCTCTTGAAAAAATCCGTCAATTGAGGATTGTGCCGGAAGAAGGACAGAATCTTTATACTAAAACTGACATCAAATTTATTGTTACAATTCCTACAGTTCCTCCTGCCCAGGTTCAGGTGCTTGCAGGAAACCAGCAGCAGGAAATCACCTTCCGTACCATACGAAAAATTGAAAACTATGAAGCTGAAGGAACCACAATTGAAATCTGGTATAACTTCTCTCAAAAAGGAAACTACACTCCTTCTCCCCTGCCGGTAATGATTCAGGGAAGCCGAAGAACCATTGCCTTTGAACCTGTTTATGTTACTGATGACCCGGCAACTATGAGCCCAAGAATTGTTCTTGTTTTTGATGACGGAACAAAAGTTTATTCAGATGACGGTAATTTTCCAAATCCCCTGCTTACAGCAAAAACCGGAAAAAAAATTGGTCTTACCGTAAACCTTCAGTATGCTACTCAGCTTTTTCAATTCAACTGGGAAATTCCTAAGGACTCAATTTTTACCTGCACAAGACAATTTGAGTTTACAGAAAATCGTTACAGAGAAAAAGTTTATTCTCATATTCTTATTCCGATTGCTTCGTTCGAATGGACAGGGCTTGCTGAAGAAACTATTAAACTGCCTCCATTCCGTCTGAGTGCAACAGGTTATAACGGCTACAGAAGCGAACTTATAATGCCGGATGTTTATGTTCAATTTACAGAGGCAGATGAAAGCAGCAGTCTTACAGAAGATGATGATATTTACTCCGCAGCTTTCTTTCAGGAAGAGGAAGCAGAGGATACAATTATTACCTCTTCCCTTACAGATGAAGACTGCCAGAGACTTGCAGATTATTATTCCAGAGAACACATAGAGTTTTTGCTCTATCCAAAAGCAAGAAGAAACCGTATCAATTTTGAAGAATCCTGCGGAATTATAATTTCTGAAAATCCTGTTTTTCCGGCAGTTTTCCTCTATCTTTCTTTGATACTTATTATCGCTTCGATTGTCTGCCTGATATTTGCACTCAGAAGAAAACATAAGATCCGGGCTCTGGCTTTTGTTATTCTCCTGATTCTTGGAACCGCAATCCTGGTTTTCTGTTCTGTAAAGCAGCATGAAAAATACGGTATCTGCCGCGGCTGCAAAATCTATTCAATACCACAGGAAAATGCAGATTCAGTTTCTGAAGTTGCAAGCGGCAACCGGGTTAGGATTCTTGAGAAGGCCGGTAAGTGGTACTATATTGAAATTGGTGAAAGCGGCGGATGGTGTAATACAGAAGATATTTATATAATAAAATAAAAGCAGATACCCGGATGCCGGGTACGACACTTGAGAGGCAGTAATATGAACATGGGTGATATTTTGAATCAATGGGATTCAATGCAGAAAAATCAGATTAAGAAACAGAAAGAAAGCGGCAAAAATCAGACCTCTCATAAAAAAGCAAATGCGCCTACAGCCGAAGAAAAAGCCCGGGCCGCTGAAAAAGATTTTGAAGCAAAACTGAAAGCCGATAATTCAAAGCAGATAAATCCAATGGAATTGTGGCTGCGCCGCTACGGCACTATTGATAAAGATAAAATTGCAGAAGAACAGGAATCCCGCTCAAAGCTATACGACAGAAATTATCTTTTAAATATGAATCCGGAAGCAAGACTGGATCTGCATGGACTTCATCAGGATGAAGCAGAAGAAAGCCTTAACCGTTTTATAACAGACTGCAAAGCCCGCGGCCTCCGCAAGGTTCTTATTATTCACGGAAAAGGAATTCATTCTTCCGGCTCAGACCCGGTTCTTGGAGAACTGGTACGCCGCTTCATTGAGCACGATAAACGTTGCGGTGCTTCCGGCCACCCTAAAACAAAGGCAGAAGGCGGAAGCGGCGCAACCTGGGTTTTGCTCAAATAAAACTTAGAAAACATTTTAAAGGCAAGTGATCCGAGCAGCCTTCTCCGGTATAAATTTTGAATGCCGAAGGAATCCCCTCTTCATCTGCAAGGGGAGAGTCTGTCACAGTGGTAAAGCCGGAAAGTTCAAGAGCTCCATAAATCATAATATTATCAATCCGCTCCCATTCTCCATTATAAAAGTAACTGCCCATATCCAGGGCAAAATCTCCGTTTTTCCGGAACCAGGGAGACCAGGCAATAAGTTCTCCAGAACTGCCCCGTAAAAGAGTATTTGTTTTCTTTGAGTCAGAAGTCTGCAAAACAAAATCCTCTGCGCTGCGGTTAAAGTCTCCGCACATTACAAGAGCCGAATCCGGACCTGCCTCAAAAGCCCTTTCCGCAAGAACCAGTTCCTGCCAGTCCCGCCAGATTTCCGTCTCTTCTTCCCCTCCCGATTTTGATTTCCAGTGATTAACAAAAAGGTCAAGCTCGCGCCCACCAGTGTTCAAGGTTACCTGCATAATGGGCCGCGACGAAGGCTGTTCTTCCTTTTGATTTCTGATATCAAGAGAATGTGTTCTTAAGCTGCAGATTTCATAACGGGAAAAAACAGCACAGCCGATTGCACTTCCACTTTCTTTTGCAAAGCAGGCATACTTCCAGGATTTTTTATTATCCCAGGCCCCTGCTGCAAGTGTATTTGCTATGTCCTGAACTACAGCTTCATTTTCAATTTCTTCCATCACAAAAATATCCGGATTTATGGAAGTCATTACCTCACAAAGCTTATTCAGTCTTTTTACATATTTTTCTTTTGTCCAGCGTTCTGAGTTTTTAAAATCCTTGTACTCGGTCCCGGATGTTGATGCATCAAAAAAAGTCTGAACATTCCAGCAGACAAGAGAAACTTTTCTGCTGCCATCACCTTTATTCCCCGAATCGCCGCTTCTTCTGAAAGCAGAATCTTTTACAAACTGATTACTACAGCTGCAAAGTATTTCAAAAAATAACAGAAGAGCAGAAATCTGACACAGCCTTTTCAATTCCATTTTTTTCATAGAAAACCTCCTATGTTAAAATAGAACTGATATGCGATTTTTATCACTTTTCTGGAAAATTTCTTAAAAAAATTGTGATTTTTCAGGATTTTTTATCTTTTTTCTACAAGGAAGAGAAATTCTTTTACATGAATGTCGCGGCCGCTTAAATTTCTTGAACCGCGAAAAGCGTTGTAATCAGCTTCAAGTACATCAACCTTTCCACAGGAAGAAAGAAGTTCAATCATTTCATTCTTTGGAATAAAGCCCTCTGAATTAAAAGACACAAGAACATAGCGGGCACGAACATTTCGTACCAGGTCAACAAAGACTTCTGCTACGCGGCGTTTTTTATTGTAGTCTGAGCGGTTCCAGTCTTTTGGGATTCCAGAAACCCGGCTTATCTTTTCTGTATCCGGCTTTTTATAATCGGCAATAAGATTAAGCATAAAATAATTTGAGCCGTAAGGATGCTGATTATATGGCGGATCAAAATATGCTAAGTCAAAAACTCCGTTTGTTGTAAAGGCCTTGTCATAAAGGGCCGGGTCCTGAACAAGAGCATTTGCATCGCAGCTGAAGACTCGGCTCTTGCAGTCAAAGTTGGAGAAAACCGGAAAAGGCAGACTTATTTTTCCACGGATCCTGGAAAGTGCATTGCGGCCGTTTCCGCCAAACTGACCGGTTCCGGTTTTTGAGTTTTTATAAAAGCCTTTAAAGATGCCGGCAGTATTTGCATGAATTGAAGCTTCGGAAAGCAAAGGTGCAATAAAAAAATCTCGAAGCTCTGGCTCAAGTTCTTTTTCTATGAGCTGACGGGCAATGTCCAGATAGGCAGCATTATAAGGCGTATAAAAACAGCGCTCACCTTTTTCAATCTGATCTTCACTTGCCGGGGCATAAAGTTCAGAAATAAAACCGGCCTTCTTAAATCCTTCCGGACTCTTTTCCAGAGAAGCCATTTTACGATCAATTTTTTTGCAGAGATTCTGATGCAGGCTTTGCAGCCCCTCAATATCAATTTTAGATTTATTACTTAAATAGCAGCGGTTTATAATGCAGGAATAATTTTCAAGATCATTAACAGTAACGGCACTGGAAAACTGCTTGAGATAGCGGCTTACAATACCGCTGCCCGCAAAAAGATCAAGGCAGGTAATTTTACTTTTTGTCTGCCCGCTGCCTGCAAGACGCTTTTGTACTTCGGCTACTCCACTTCCAATAAAGTCCAAAAGAGCGCGTTTATTTCCTATGTAGGTAATCAGCTGGTTCTGAAGGAAGTCTGGATTTTCAGTCAATTTCAAAGCCAGCCCCAATTTTATTCATGATTTCAAAGAAATGCGGGAAGGTAACACTGCACCACTCTGCGTCTTTTACAGTAACCTCTTCTCCTTCTTTAAGTCCAAGTCCAAGACACGCCAAAGACATTACAATGCGGTGATCTTTATATGATTCAACTTCGCCACCATGAAGGCTGCGGCCTCCATCTCCATAAACAACAAGACGGTCTCCTTCATCAACTATATGGGCTCCAAGCTTTGTAAGCTCGCTTGTCATTGCCTTAATGCGGTCTGTTTCTTTTTTGCGGCAGATATCAATATCAGTAAATACAGTCTTTCCTTCCATAAAGCAGGCAATAACTGCAAGAGCGCAGATTGCATCCGGGAAGGCAGACATTTCAACTGTAAGCTGACCTTCAGGTAAACCGGCTGTAGACAGTGTCTTTCCACCCCTCACCAGCAGCTGTCCCTGGTCACGGTGCCAGTCTATATCAGCACCAACAGACTTGAGGACTTCTACTATCTTATCGTCCCCCTGACTGCCAGAACCATCGACATTATCAATAACTATCGAGCTGTCAGAAATTAAAGCAGCAATCAGAGGAAAGGCAACTCCTTCCCAGTCAGAAGGAACTGCGCGGTCAAAAGCCTTAAAAGGCTCAGGATTTCCTTCTGCATCCACGAGTCCATGCACGCTTATCTCCTTAAAATCCGGAGAAATCTGAACCGGCACTTCAAGGCTTTCCAGCCAGAGTTTTGTCATTGTAAGGTATGGAGTTTCCTTAGGATTTGTAAGCTCCATTTTCAAAGTACCATTGAGGCGGGAAGCGGCCATCATAAAGCCTGAAATATACTGAGAAAGAGCTCCCTCTGTTACAAGCTTTTTATTTACATCAATAGGACCGCAGAAAGTAAAAGGCGGAGTTGTTCCGGCAGAGCCGTCCGCGGCGGTATTTAAGCTGCGGCCCTTTGCTCCAAACTGGCAGAGGGCATCAATAAGATGATTTACAGGGCGGCGGCAGATAGATTCATCGCCGGTAAAAGTACACTGGCCCGGTAAAGTAGAAAGCACCGGGCACAAAAAGTACATAAGGGAACCTGAGTTTCCTACATCAATCTGGTCTTCAGGCAAATGCAGATTTTTTCCGGCTCCGCGTACGGTCCACACAGAGTCATCACCAAAATCAACTTCTGCACCAACCTTGCGAACTGCGGCAGCGGTGGAAAGACAATCATTACTTGGAAGCGGATTTGAAATATGAGAAGTGCCGTCTGCCATTGCGGCTAGAATCAAGGCACGGATTGTATGACTTTTTGAACCTGGAACAGTGATATGTCCCGAGAGCACAGACTTTTTTGCTACAGCTTTCATACGTTTATTTTACATTATTTTAATGTCTATTTTCAATCAGTACTTTTTCTGCTAAAATAATACTATGACAAAGAGAGCTGTAATTCACGTTGAAAACACAGAAAATCTCGTGGAGTTTGCCGAATTTCTTGCAGCCGAAGGCTGGATTATTCTTTCAGCAAACAAGACAGAAGAAATCTTGAGAAAGCAGAAAATTCCCGTAACAAAGGAAAGTGCACTGTCAGAAAACAATATGTTTATGGCAGACACTTCCAAGCTTGTAAGACGGGTTATGATGACCAAGTATCATGATGAAGATGAAACTTATATTTCTCATCCGGATGATGAGGATAACAACATCTTTATTGTCTGCATGAATCTTCTTCCTTCAATCAACACTTCTATTCTTTCAAAACAGTTCGACAATCAGCTTTGTCCTAAAAACTTCTTTGTTTCTACAGTTCTCCGCAATGCCTTTAGAAATTATGAAAATCTTTTGATTCTTACAGATCCGGAAGATTACAAAGAAGCAATGATACAGATACGCACTGGAAATATTTCCAAAGACTTCAGAATCTATCTTGCTGCTAAGGCACTGAATATGGTTTCTGCCTATGACGCAGGTCTTTCTGCTTCTATTCTGCAAAGCCCGAAATTCAATGAACCTTTTATGAATTATATGATGCTGCCATTCAAGCGCGAGCTTCAGCTTCACTGCGGAATGAACGCACAGCAGTCGGCATATCTTTATAAATCTCCTGCAGAAGAAGGCTCTGTCGGAAACTTCCTTAAATATCAGGGAAAAGATTTAACCTATACTCTGGTAAATGACATCTCTTATGCCTGGCGCCAGATTAATTCACTCTTTGCCCTCCTCAAAGACCAGCTGACTGTAAAGAGTATAAACAGCGACGGTTATGAATTTACCACACAGTTTACACCACTCACTGGAACAGTTTTTTCTCTGGCTGTAAAATTCGGAACAATTCTTGGGGCCTCTCATGCAACCAATGTTCTGGAATCATTTAAATCTACCTTCACCTATGATTCAGTAACAACTACAGACACAGTTTTTGCCTGCTCAGCCGTAATAAATGGTGAAGCGGCAGAAGAAATTGTGAAAGGAAACTTTGCCGCAATTGTAGCGCCAAGCTTTACAACAGATGCAAAACAGATTCTTTCACAAAATAAAAAAACAAAGCTGGTTCCTTCTTCAAAGGTGACAAACATCTCTGTAGAAGGCCATTATATAAATGGCGGGCTCCTTATTCAGACAAAGGACAATACTCTCTTTAATCAATGGAAGGTTAAGACAAAGAACAGACCTTCACAGGTTCAAACTGATGAGCTTGTTTTTGGAATGCTGCTTGCCATGGGAGCCCGCTCTTACTCTGCTGTTCTTCTTAAACAGAATTCTATCTGCGGGATTTCTCAGGGCTGCACTTCTGAAAAGCGTGCAATTGATGGTGTCTGGTTTGAAGCCCTTAAGCACACCGAACGTGCTAACGGACATACAGACGAAAGCTTTGGTCTGCGCCATGATCTGGATACCAGCAATCTTGGAGAGATTCTTGTTTGCGATAGTGCCATTCCATTCTGCGATTCCACAAAAAAACTGCTGGAAAGCGGTGTAAAGGCAATTCTTCAGACAGGCGGAACTCCTTCCGATGATGAGTTTATAGATTATTGTAACGAGCACGGTGTTGTTATGGTTTTCACTGGCATGACACACCTTTCATTCTAAAGGTAAATATCGAGGTTTATATGCTTTTCTATCTTGGTCAATTTCTTCAGCAGTATTGGGGTCCAGCCCGACTTCTTACATCTTATGCAGTGCTGATTACTCTCGCAATGTATCTTGGCTTTATTCTTTCTTATAAGCTGATTCCAAAATTCTACAATGTTCTTCCACACGACCGGGGACGCGAATTCACCTTAAAGGATAACGCAGAGGCTGCAAAGGGAAAGCCAACCGGAGCCGGCGTAGTTTTCATTACAATTTTTGTTATCCTCTGTTTTTTGATTTGTCCTATGAACTGGACCCGCGCATCAATTATAATCATCACCTGGCTTACAATGCTCACAGGCTATCTTGATGACAGAAGCACAACAAGCTGGGGAGAATATCTCAAGGGTGCCCTTGATCTGATTATAAGCGTTGCAACTTCCTTTATTCTTTACTTCTCATTTAAGCAGATTTCTCCGGATGGAATTGTACGCTTCTGGCTTCCTTTCCTGGCAAATGAAGTTGCAGTAAATCCTATTGTATACATTGTAATCAGCACAATTATGCTCTGGACTTCCATTAATACTACAAACTGTACTGATGGTGTAGACGGTCTTTCTTCTACCCTCGTTCTTCTTGCCCTGCTTACTCTTGGCATTCTTTTCTACTTTGTTCTTGGTCACAAGGATATTGCAGCCTATCTTTTGATTCAGCATTTACCTGCCGGTGCAAACTGGGCAGTTCTGCTTATGGCAATGGCTGGAGTTGTAATGGGCTACCTGTGGCACAATGCCTTCCCAAGCCACTGTCTTATGGGTGATGCTGGAAGCCGCGCCCTGGGTTATTTTATTGGAGTTGGCGTAATGATCAGCGGAAACCCATTTATCATTCTGGCCACTTCATCAATCATTATGATTAACGGCGGCATGGGCCTTCTCAAGGTTTTCCTTCTCCGCTTCTTCAAAATCAAGATTTTCGAAAACATCAGATTCCCTCTGCACGACCACATGAGAAAGAACCGCGGCTGGTCTCCAACACAGGTACTTCTCAAGTTCATGATTCTTCAGTTGTTAATCACCTGCGCAATTATTGGAATCTTCCTGAAAGTCCGATAGAAGAGAATAAATACAAGGCTTTCTTGATAATCTGATTAAAAGCCGGACTTCAAAGCTTTTTTTGAACGTAACGGCGTGAACAGAAAAAGGGCTCCAGACAAACTCATTCCTCGTTTGGCTGGGCCCCTTTTTATTTTCTAAGCCGATATGTTAGTTCGCAAAGAACTCTATCAAAGTCTCCGCGTCTTTAATCAGATTATCAATAACGCAGTATTCATTCGGCTGATGTGCCTGGTCATCCAGGGTGCTCCATACAACCGCATCAATTCCTTCGCGTCGTAATTCTGCACCAACTGTACCACCACCAATACCAATAAACTTAGCATCAATGTTGTGAACCTTTTTGATAGCAGCAGCCAGTTTCTGAGCTACCGGCGCACTTACAGGTGTTGCAGGGCTTTCTGACTTCTGTGGAGTTGTGTATTCAATCTTTACTCCGTATTCAGCTTCTACCTCATGGCAGCACTTGTCTACCTGAGAAAGAACATCAGCAAGCTTGTAGCAAGGAAGGATTCTGCAGTCCATACAGAAGGTATCTTCTCCAGGAATTATATTGATGCTGTCTACATTCTTTTCGCGCTTTGTAGGCTGGAAAGTAGAATAGTCCGGCTCGAAAAGCGGGTCATGCTTGTTGAATACCTTTTCCAGTCCGTTCAGTTTCATAGAAAGTGCACAGGCAGCAAGGCAGGCATTTGCGCCGCTGTCAGGGCGGCTTCCGTGAGTCTGCTTACCCATTACGTGAACGCGCAGCCACAAAAGATTCTTTTCTGCAATTTCAATTGTGCGGCCTTCGCTGTCTCCTCCATCAGGAATAAGGACAAGGTCATTCTTACGGAAAAGTGAAGTATTATGAATCAGCCAGATTGCACCGTACTCACTGCCGTTTTCCTCATCTGCTACAAAAAGAAGCTTTACAGTGTGGGCAGGAACAAGGCCGTTTTTAATATAGTAAAGAGCGGCAAAAGCAGCAGAACAAAGGCCCTGCTGATTATCTTCTACACCGCGCCCGTAAATGCGGCCGTCTTTTTCAACAAGCTTGAATGGGTCTGTATTCCAGAGTTTAGGATCTCCTACAGGAACAACGTCCATATGAGCCATTACCCAGACACGCTGGCTGTCATCGCTACCCGGAATTGTTACAACAAGGCTAGGTCTTACACCTGCACTTACACGGCTGTCCGGAGCTTCAAAGCGCTCAATTGTGCAGCCCTTTTTATCAAAGCCATTGTCGCGGAGCCAGCCTTCCAGAGCACGGCATTTTTTTTCTTCTCCGTCTCCACCACCCTCAGGGGCAATGGCAGGAATAGAAGTAAGAAGAGTTTCAAGAGCGATGATTTCGCGCTCGTTAGATTTCAAAAAATCGTGTGGATTCATTATCTGTACACTTCCCAGGTAGTTTTTACGAGAGTATCAACATCAGAATATTTTGGCTCCCAGCCGATAAGCTCTTTTGCAAGCTTTGAAGTTGTGTAAAGGCATGCAGGATCACCAGGACGGCGTGGAACATCTTCTGCAGGAATTGGCTTACCTGTAATCTTGCGGGCAGCATCAATAATCTCTTTTACAGTTGTTCCCTTTTCAGTTCCAAGGTTCAGTTTCAAGCTCTTCTGATTTTTAGCAATGTATTCAAGAGACATAACGTGAGCACGTGCAAGGTCTGTTACGTGAACATAGTCACGGATACAGGTTCCGTCGCGTGTATCATAATCATTTCCGAATACCTTAAGCTCACGCTGACCAAGAGCAGCTTCCATTACACGTGGAAGAAGATTTTCAGGTTTCTGTTCGAGTCCGCGGATTTCTCCTTCAGGATCATAACCTGCGGCATTGAAGTAGCGGAGGGCTGCAAACTTGAGTCCCTTAAGCTGGTCATACCAGTCCATGAACTCTTCAATCTTGAGTTTTGTAAAGCCGTAGTAGTTGATTGGTTTCTGAGGATGGTTCTCATCCATTGGAAGGTACTGTGGTTCACCAAAAGTTGCAGCAGAAGAAGAGAAAATCATGATTTTGCAGTTGTGCTTTACAGCTGCATTCATGATGTTCAAAGTACCTGTGATGTTGTTGATGGAATATTTTTCAGGTGCAACCATAGACTCACCTGCAGCCTTAAATGCAGCAAGGTGAACAAAGGCGTCAAAACCACGTTCAAAAGCCTGGTCCAGGTCGCGTTCAATCAGAATATTTCCATAAATAAAATCATTTTTTGGAAAAAGATTGCAGCGAAGGCCGCTTGAAAGGTTATCGAATACAGTTACTTCGTGTCCGGCCTTCATCATTTCTTTTACAACGTGGCTTCCGATATATCCGGCACCACCAATTACTAAAACTTTCATCTGTTTTACTCCTTAATTATAAAACACCGCAATGGCAATATAAATTCCGCTTTTTCCCTTTCGGAACAAAGCCCAGCTTGAATCATATAATATATAATCAGAAGGAATTTCTTCCTCTTTGATTTTCAAAACTTTATCTGCCTGATCGCTGTTTACACCTTCCCCGCGGATTACAAAAAGTTTATGTCCTGCCAGCTGAGGAAGAGCCTTAGCAAGCTTTTCTTCATCATCATTATAAGCAGCTTCAAACCAGACAGGAAGCGCCTGCCCAAAACCTTTATATTTCCAGTCATCAAAAAGTAACTTTTTTGGATTCTGTTTTTTTTCTTTATGAGAGTCTTGAACAGCCGGTGCAGCACCTTCGCCAGATGCAGGAACTGATGCACAGGAACTAAGACCTATGATAAACAGCAGAGATAAAACCAAGCAAAATCTTATTTTCATCTCTTCTATATTATCAGATTCAGGGCTCAATGTTAAGTTAGACAAATGGAGCACTTGAATTACAAACTATTTTTGAGGTACACTTCTAGCACTATGAAAAAATTAATTACTCTTGCAGCAGTTCTTGCACTTGCTGCTCTTTTTACTTCTTGCAAAACACTTAAAGAAATTCCAGAAGATAAAACTTCTGCTCAGATAATTCAGATGGGTCAGAACTATGTAAGTACTTCTGATTATAAATCAGCAGAATTGTGTTATAACACTGTAATTGACCGCTTTGGTACAGATCCTTCTATCTATGTAGAAGCAAAATATGAACTTGGCCGCGTTTACCTTGCATCACGCAAATACGATAAGGCTTACGACACCTTTACAGAAATTCTTTCTATTTATGATTCTTATGCTGCTATGCTGCCTGGCGCTTATAAAAAGCTCTGCAATATCAGCATTAATCAGATTCCGGAAGTAAAACTACAGGAAATTAAGGCAAAAAAAGCCCCTGTTATCGAATAATTCATCCGGATAATTAGTCTCGTGGCAGAAGAATTGAATGAATTTCTATTTTTCTGCTTTCTGCAATCCCCATTACATAATCTTTTGAATATTTTCCGATTCCACGCGGAGTCGGATGGGGTTCTGCGTCTCCAATCAGAATAATCTTCTTCTGGGCTGTATTTCTCCAGGAATAAAATTCGCAGGAAGCATACATTGCCTCATAAACTGCTTCCGGAATATCGCCGCCCTCTTTTCCATAAATACGAATAGAATTCAGATTCTTTGAAAAGCTTGTAAAATTTGAAGTAAATGGGAAGACTTTTACCGGTAACTCCCTGTACTTAAAGGTATCGCCATAGTCACGGTAGAAAAGAAGACCTATGCGGGCTCCGGGAGAGTTTGCAAAAATCTCCGTCAGAAGCGGCTGCATTTCGCTTTTAAGCTTATCAATATCATTTTTCATACTGCCGGTGGCATCAATTGCAAATACAAGGTCCAGATTGTCTTTATCCTGAATATCTACCAGAAGGCCCCGGATATCATCTATAATTGTATCAGGTCCCTTTGAATAGATGATATCATCAGACATTTCCTTAAACTTTTCACTAGCAAGAGGGTTATAATCATCTGTAAGGACAGTTTCGGGCTCATCAAGAGGTTCAGGCTCTTCTACAGGCTCTGGTTCAGGAGCTGGAGCAGGTGCCGGCTTTGGCTCTGGAGCAGGCTTTTTAACCGGGCGCTTTGTCACTTTTAAATCAAACATAAAAGGACTGTCCATATAGTCTCCGGTGTAGTCTGCATAAGGCTTTTCAAAGGAGCGGATATTGATAAAAGTACCCTTACCTATTTTGATTTCACCGTGGCGGGACCAGTCATAACCGTAAATTATAGTCTCTGGAATATAGATGTGAAAGGCATCCACCTGGTCTGAAGTTCCGGCAGACGCAAAAAGGCTTGTTTTTTCTGTTGTTGAGTCCACAAGGCTGTATTTTGCCCCTTCAGACTCAAGTTTTTTACCATCCAGATAGCGGATTTCGTCTCCGTTTATCTTATTATACTCTTTTGCCCGGTAAGCATAGCTGTCGTTCTTTCCTTCCGGGTCTTTAGTTGTCTCTGTAAGAAGAATTGAATTAACATTTGCAGTCTTTTTTACATAAAGATGATAGCCGCCATTTTTCTTATCCGGAATAAGGCGGATATCACTGGCTTTAATACGCAGCTGCTGCTGTTTTTCCGTATATAAAGCAGTCTGAGATCCTGCAGATTCTCCAGAATAGTTTGCGGAATTCTGTGCAAAAACCATTATTTTTGCGGCCATCAAAATAATCATCAATAAAATTATTTTTTTCTGCATAGGTAAATTATCGGCTAGACAAATAAAAAAATTGATTTATAATAGAAGAACTAAGGTTTAGTATAAATTAAACGTTTTAGTATAATTAAAAAGTTTCTGATTTCAAGCGACAAAACAAAATGGATACTCAAGAATTTGAGCAGATAGATATAAATTCCTTTCTCGATCATACAACAGAAGACACAGATTCTGCTGATAATAATGGTGCATTTACCGACCGGCAGAACGATCTTATAAATCAGCTTCTGGATTATACAAAAGAAAATGACAAGGAACACTACCAGACCTTTGTGAACCGAATTATGGATCTTAATTCCATAGATTCTTCGGTTTCAAAATTCCCGTCACTTTTGGAACGTTCTGAGCTGGCAGGCGGCACACGTACCCGCACAACTCTTATAGAATCACTGATTAAGCACCAGGATGCAGGTGACCGCACTTTGAGACTGCCTTCAAAAGCAGTTCTTGGAAAAAGCCTTCTTATTGCAAAGGCCCATACCCTTTCTAATTTTGCAAAATATACAGGCCACCTTGGAAAAGACTATGAAAAGCTTTCCAAGGCCTTTGATACAGAAACAATTCTTTCTATGTTCTCGCTTCTGGCTGAGGACGTATATTTGAACCTGATTTCTGATACTGAACAGCCTATGGAATTCCGCCGCGAATGGGCACTTTCGCTTCTTCTTCTCTGGGAACACTGGAATGATGAAACCAGTGAAAATGTAGCGCCTATTCTGCAGTCTGTATGGACAGCCCGCCGCAAGCTTGCTCCTGCCTTTGGAACTATGATGGGAACAAGTGAGCTTCTGCTTATTTCCATGCAGATGGATGACCAGTGGATCAGCTTTATCAAGCAGAAAATGGGAGACGACGGAGTTTCCCAGGCAATGGAAGAGTTTTTGTTTGGTATTTCAACAGAACAGATTCAGACTCTTCGCCAGATACTTAAAACAAAGGGAATCCCGGCTATTGGACGTGATGAAGTTTCAAAGTTCCTGGGAGAACACGTTAAGGCCGATGCGGGCTTAGACTATCGCGACTTCTACTCAATGTATACAATCCGCCGCGATAACGCCCGTTCACGTGCCCGCCTGCATCTGGAAGGTCCCAAAAAAACACTGGAAGATTACTTTATCCAGTTTGTAACCGCAGAAAACAAGGAGAAACAAAACAATGACACCTTCGCAAAATCCTGATAAAAACGACAAAACTGACGACGAGCAGACAGGAAAAAAAGTTCCATATCACTTTGGAGAAAAGCTCCGTCAGGTTCGCGAGCATAGAGGCTATACACTCAAAGTTGTAGCACAGCGTGCCGGCGTAAGTGAGAGTCTTGTTTCTCAGATTGAAAGAAACCACGTTTCACCTGCAATCGACACACTGCTCGCTCTTGCAGATGTACTTGATATCAACCTCGAATATCTTTTTGAAGAATACCGCAAAAAGCGTCCGGTTCACATTATCCGTGCTGAATCGCGTGCCAGCGTAAAAGAAGATGAGGTAATCTACGAAGAACTTGCCCGCCCGGAATCCCCTACCGGCGAAGAGTCTACGGAATCTTATATTATCAAGATTCCTGCTGGTTCACACACTCACCACGGTTCCTTTGGACACATAGGCCGTGAAATTGGTCTGGTACTTAAAGGCCGTGCCAAGTTCACCTACGCCGGTCAGGAATACATTCTTGAAGAGGGAGACAGTGTTTCCTTTTCTTCAGGTTCTCCGCACGTTCTCGAGAACGACGGTGACACAACCATGGAAGCCGTATGGTTTGTAACTCCTGCAGAAAGATTTGCTAAGTAAGCCATAAGCATTTATACTATATATAATTCAAAGTCAATTAAAAAACATTCATATAGACATCTAAAAAAGTGTAAACGGCATTGAATAAACAATGTCAGAAACTAATGTAAATTCTGGCTGTCTGAAAGATGGCCTTACACAGGAGTGTATATGAAGAAGAAGTTGTTCTCTCTCAATTTCAAGCAGGTGCTGATTATTGTTACTCCTCTTGCAGTAGTCGCACTGTTCGTCATGATTGCTTTCAGTCAGCTCATGGGACTTATAATCAATGACAGCATAAAAAGCAGCATGGGCTTTGTATGTGAAAAGGTTGAATATGAGACCCGCCCTTCCCTGGAAAAAGGTGATTATTCAGACTCAGAACTGTTTAATTTTATAAATGAATTAGACCTCACAGCTAATACAAATGCAAATATTATAGATAAAAGCGGTAATTATATTACCAGACATAATCCTAAGATTGCCCGCAGCGAAAACTATTTTGCAGACTCTGCATTAAAAAAATACACTTCTGCGGAATATCTTGATGGCGAAGCAAAAAGCTTTGTAACCAGCAAACACTTCTTTGCAGTAAGAAAAATCGGAAACAGTGATTTCTTTGTAATCATAGAAGGCCCTATGTCAGATTATACCAATCAGCTGGCAGGAGTTTTCAATATAATCCTTATTATCACAATCATTCTGATTTTTTGCTGTGTATTATTCTTTGCCTTTATCATTAACCGCACAAACGCAAAAGAAAAAGATATCAGTGACAAGCTGATTGCAGAAACTCAGAACCTGGCCGTTTCTTCAAAGGAAACCGCAGCCACTGCCCAGGACCAGAGTGCCGCCGTTAAAGAAATTGTTACAACAATGGAAGACAACACTGCCCTTTCGGAAGATATCTCTCAGAAAATAAAAGATGTTTCTGGAGTTGCGGCAAAGACAAACGGAGACGTTGCAGAAGGCGTTTCTTACATAGAAGAAAACGTAAAGCAGCTTCAGCTGATTGCAGATACAAACCTCAACACCATCAACGGAATCAAAGCTCTTGGTGATAAAATCGAAAACATCTGGGACATTGTTACCCTCATCAACTCGGTTGCAGACCAGGCAAAAATCATTGCCTTTAATGCTGAACTCGAAGCCAGCAGCGCAGGTGAAGCCGGAAAGAACTTCCACATTGTTGCTACAGAAATCCGCCGCCTTGCAGACGGAATCATTGACGGTACAAAAGAAATCAAGGAAAAAATCAATGAGATTCAGCAGTCCTCAGACGCCCTCATTCTTGCCAGTGAAAACGGAACAGAAAAGATTACCCAGGGTGTTGAAAGCGCAAAGAATCTTGAATCAAGATTCAGTAGCATAAAGAATGCTTCTGAAATTACAGCAGAAAGCGCAGAAAAAATTACAACAATCATTCAGCAGCAGGCAATTGCAAGCGAACAGATTCTTGTAACCCTCAAGCAGATTGCTTCCGGTGTAGAAAACTTTACAGCCGCAACAGAGCATATTTCTAAAACTTCTCAGAACCTCAAGACTATTGCCACAGAACTTGGCAATAAAAAGCAGGAGGAAGCATGAACGAAGAAATAGTAGACCAGCTTGAAGAACAGACTCAGGTTTCAACAGAAGCTGTTGAAGAAAAGCCTAAAACAACCTGGCTTATGTTTTCCATTGCCGGAAAAAAATATGCAGTGCGCTCAAGCGATGTGCTTGAAATTATCCGCGATGTTGCAGTTTACAAACTGCCTTTTATGCCTTCCTATATTGAAGGTGTTCTAAACCGCCGTGGAGACCCTTTTACTGTAATCAATCCCAAGGCTCTGCTTGGAGACGATGATGTTACACCTCCAAAGGAACCACTTTTTATGATTTTCAAGAGAGATGATGATCAGCTTTCCCTTCACATTTCCGACATTTTATTTTTTACAGAAATTGAAGAAGAGGCATTAAATCTGATTCCTAACAGCAATGACGAAGGCTTTTTCCTTGGAACGCTCGGCTATAACGACGAAGAAATTCCCGCCCTTAACCCGAACGCTTTTGAACTGCTCATAAGGAAAGAACTTGGAAGCTCATAATCATTTTACCTGTATTGCCTATGACACAGTAGATTTTCTCATTCAAAGCAAATATGTGGGCTTTGGCATTTATCTGGATGTTGATAAGGATGTAAAAAGCATTGCCTTCAACCGGGAAACACTACCTCATATTCACATAGGTTCTCTTCTGGAACAGACCTTTGCATGTAAATCTATTGAAAACTGTAATGTTGTACTGGTAATGCGCATGCAGGATTTTGCAAATGATGTAAGAGAATCCATTGTAAGCTATACAGAAACAGCCTTCCCTGCCAGCGGAAATCTTGCCCTTTCTGTAAACACCTCAATATCCAGTAAGATTATGGATATTTCTTCACTGCACCTGATTCCTCACGGAATAAGAAAAATGCAGAACGACTGTGGTATAAACGGAATAGGATTTCTCAAGGATAGAAAGAATCCGGAAATTCTCCGCAAGCAGATTCTTGTTTCACCGGATTTACTTTTAAGAAAATTCTTTTCTAATGGATTTATAAAACTGAAATGAGGAGGTGCAGAGCATGAAAATTATGATCGCAGACGGCTCTGCCGTTGTACGCGCAATTATTGAACAGAACCTCAAACAATACGCTGATATTCAGATTATTGCATCTGTCTCTAACTGCAATAAAATTATAGACTTTGCCCGTAACCAGATGCCGGATGCTGTAATCACAGGAACAGACCTTACTGATGAATCTGAAAACATGGCCTTAAAAAAGCTTTCCCAGGAAATGCAGATTCCTCTTATCGTAATGGCGGATTCTAAGGCACTGGATTCGGTAAGCAATTTTCCTTCCCGTCTGCAAGCTCATGCCGAAGTCATTCCAAAACCTGGAGTAAAAGAGTTTAAGGATGACTTCTTTTCAAACCTTGTAGATAAACTCAAATCTATAGAAACCCGTTCCGCTCTGGCTGGAAATCGTCAGGAAGGCGGCAAGAAAGAATATAAGCTTTTATGCATAGGAGCTTCAACCGGAGGCCCTACGGCCGTTTCAGAAGTGCTTGCAGGCCTTGGAAATAATTTTCCTCTTCCAATCTTATACACTCAGCATATAGAAATCGGGGCAGATAAAAACATGGCAAAATGGTTTTCAAGTGTCTGCCCTAACCTTCGCATAAAGCTTGCAGAAAACGGAGAAGAGGCAAAGCCTGGCACTGTCTACATGGCACCTGCAGACCGCCATCTTATTGTCGACTGCGAAGGCCCTCATGGACTCCCTGTTCTAAAACTTTCAGATGAAGAACCAGAGAGATTTTTACGTCCGGCAGTAAACAAACTTTTCAGAAGTGCCGCAACAATCTACCAGTCAAATACTCTGGCTGTTCTTCTTACAGGCATGGGAGCAGATGGGGCGGATGGCTGCAAGGTAATCTGTGACAGAGGCGGCTGGACTATCGTTGAAGATAAATCGACCTGCGCGGTATTTGGTATGCCGGCAGCCGCTATAGAGCTTGGTGGAGCACGTGAAGTGCTTCCTCGTGGATCAATTCCAAAACGCATTCTGGAGCTTACACGTAAATGATTGAGCAAAAGACAATTGCTTTAACAGAAGATGAACTCAACTATTTTGTAAGTATCCTTACAGAGCGCACTGGCATTGTTCCGCGCTCAAGCCACGTTGAAGGCATTAAAAACTTTTTAGAAGATTATCTGTCGAAGAATAAACTTTCTGTGCAGCAATATAAAAATGCTTTGCTTAGCGACAAGGTTCTCATGGAAAATTTTATCAATCAAAGTACAGTAAATGAAACTTACTTTTTCCGTGAAGAAAAGCAGTTCATATTTTTAAGAGATAAGTTTTTCCCAACCTGGCGTGAAAAGTTTCCTGGCCGCGAATTGAAAATGTGGAGTGCCGCCTGCTCCTATGGAGAAGAGGCCTATTCTTTTGCAGTGCTTGCAAAATCTCTCGGGATAAAACCACTTGTTACAGCAAGTGACATAAACTCCAAGGTTTTAGAACACTGCAAATCAGGACTTTTCCTTGGTACCTCTTTACGTGCAGTAGACGGCGTTACCTTCCAGCCTCTTGTTATTCCCTACCGCCGCAGCGATGGCCGTGTTGCTTTTCCAGCTGATATAAAAGACTGTGTAAAAACAATTCAAATGAATCTTGCAGAAATAGATTCACCTTTTACAGACATGCTGCTTCCAAAAAATCAGAATATTATTTTTATAAGAAACGTCTTTATTTATTTTACACCGGAAACGCGGGCACGGATTCTTCGTACAATTGCACAAAAGTGTCTTGCAGACGACGGATTACTTTTTGTTTCAATGAGTGAAACTGCACAAATAGATTCTGCAATTATGCCGCCAGTTTTAGAAAGACAGATGGATGGCAGTATTTTCTATTTCCATAAAAAACCTGAAGGAGGTAAAGTCTATGGCTAAAGTCTCTAGCGACATTACCGAAAGCTATGTAAGCGAAGTCAAAGAACTTCTGGAAGAATCAAGAAAAGATATCATGACTCTGAAAAACAGTCAGGACGACCCGGAAACTTTGAGCAGGCTTTTACGCAATCTTCATACCATTAAGGGAAATTCGCGTATGCTTGGTTTTTCTACAATTGAAAAACTTACACATGCTGTAGAAGATATTTATAAGAGTGTTAAAGACGGAAATATAAAAAACTCAGAGCGTCTGGTAAAGCTCGTGTTCGCCGTAACTAACAAAATTGAAGACTGTGTTATATCTGTAAGTCGCAAAGGAAATGACGAGCAGAATATTGAACTTTACCTTCAGTACTGCGATAAACTTGCTGCCGGCGAATTAATTGATATTGAATCTTTTATTAAAGAGTTGAACCGAGAACGTGGTGAACTCCTTCTGGATGAAGATGAAGAAGAAGATGCGGACAATGTAAACGACATTCAGTCTATCCGCATCAAACTTGCCCGTGTAAATGAAATCATCACCTCTTTTGATACAATGATAACCCGCGAATTTCATCTTAAGCATCAGCTGGATGAACTTCATAAATTCGAAGAGAAAATCGGAAGCCATGAACTTTCAAAAATCCGTAAGCAGTTTGAAAGTGATATTTATGCACTCGAAACTACAATCTTTGGTGTGCAGGAACAGGTTTTTGATTTACGCATGCTGCCTATAAGCATTGTTCTCCGTCCTCTGGAAAGCACAATTGCCATGGAAGCGATGAATCTTAAAAAGAAGGTTAAGTGTGAAATTCCAAGCACAGACATTGCAATTGATAAGGTGATTCTCGAAGAGCTTGGCGACATTCTCATGCACTTAATCCGTAACGCCCTTGATCACGGAATTGAAAGCCCGAAGGAACGCAAGGCCGCCGGAAAAGATGAAACCGGTACTGTCAGCATTACCTGTACCCGCGAAACAAAGCACATAGAGCTCCGCGTTACTGATGATGGCCGTGGTCTTGATTACGATAAAATCCGGGCAAAAGCAACTAAGCTCTACCCTGAACGCACAGATGAAATCCGCGACATGAACGACAGGGAACTTTCCCAGTTCCTCTTCCAGTCGGGCTTCTCAACAAAGGATGAAGTTACAGAACTTTCCGGCCGTGGTGTTGGACTTGATGTAGTATGGTCTAATGTAGAAAAAATCAAAGGCCGCATAAAGATTGAAAGTGAGCGAGGCAAAGGAACATCTTTCATTCTCCACTTCCCTCTCTCCCTTTCTACTCTGCAGGGCCTGTTTGTTTACTCTAACAAAGAAAAGTATCTTATTCCTTCTCAGCACATAGTTGATATTCTCTACAGAAAAAAGAGCGACTTTATAACCCTGCAGAATCAGAGTTACATTCAGCTGGAAGGCCAGCTTATTCCATGCTTCTCTCTTTCTTCCCTCTTTGAAGACCGTAAAGCTGGAATCATGCTGGAAGAAGAGCCTGTCCTTATCGCAGAATATATGGAACAGAGAATCGGTATTATCGTAGAACAGGTTCAGCAGTATGTTTCACTTGTCGTAAAACCTCTACCTAAGGGCCTGCGTAACTTTACAATTCTTCAGGGAATTGTTTTTGATGAGCATTATGATATTGTGCCTATTCTGCACGTTCCAGAAATTCTCAAAAAATTCAAACAGCTTCGTGGATATGACATTAAGAAATATGAAGCTGCAACTAAAAAACGCACTGTCAGAATTCTTGTTGTTGACGACTCTCAGACAACCCGCGACATTGAAACTTCAATTCTCGAGAGTGCAGGCTTCTTAGTTGATGAAGCTTACGACGGACTTGACGGTCTTGAAAAAGCAAAAGCCAAGCAGTACGACCTTATTCTTACAGACCGTGAAATGCCTCGAATGACGGGAACCGTTCTTCTGGATAACCTTCGCCGTATGGAACAGTACAAGGATATTCCGGTTGTAATTGTTTCTGCAGACCAGAGCCAGTCTGCCATGCAGGAATACGAGCAGCTTAAAGCCTCTGCTGTTATTTCAAAAGGAGACTTTAAGCGCGGTAACCTTATCAACGTGATAAAAGGACTTGTTGGAGGTGATGAATAATGAGTAAGAAAATTCTGATTCTTGAAACTTCCGTAACTCTGCAAAAACTTTTTACCACAACTCTGGATGAAGACGATTATAACATTCAGTTTGTAAACAACGGAAAAAATGCAATCAACAAGCTTTTTGATTTTATGCCGGATTTGTTTCTCTTAAATTCCGACATTGAAGAACCAGGAAGCTTTGAACTTGTAAAAATCATTCGAACCATAAAATGTTTTAAAACATTAACCATCGGAATGTATGCAAACTTTCCTACCCCTCTCGATGAGACTCTTGCTGAGGAATGCGGTGTCACTTCTTTTGTAAGACTCGATGAAAAAACACTGGTGCTTAATGTTGATGAGCTTGCGGAACTGGAAAGTCCAAAACTTGAAAAGCAGGCTGTAAATCAGATTAAAAAAACTTTTAATGATTCTTTCTTATTTGATAACTCTTCCGAAGTTCTTCATGACATCACTTATAAAAATGCCCTGCTCTTAAAGATAAATAACCTCTTTGATGTTATTGAAGATATCGAAGAAATCACCCGCCGCATGCTGCTGCTTATTGCAGATATCTGCGAGGTGCCGGCCGCAGGTCTTTTCATTGTAGAAGATGATGGGCCTCACGGTTATTATGTCTGCTCTGAAAATCTTGGCGAAAAAGAAACAGCTGATTTTCTCAGTGTATGCGCTACAGACTTTGAAAGTGAACAGACCGACTATAATATCTCAAAGGTTCTTCCTAAAAAACTGGAAGCTTCCGAAGCTCTCAATCGTTTTTACAGCACAAAGGTTCAGCTTTCAAGCTACCAAAACTCTATTCTCAAAGCCTGCGATCAGGAGACTTACCTTGGTACTGTGCACATCGTAAGCGAAGGAAATATTTCCAGCGACAAACAGGAACTCTTTTCTTTCTGTGTAAAGAATGCCGGTCCAGTTTTTGACAAGGCAATTATCATAAAAAAGAAAATGTTCTTTGAAAAAAGAATCCGCCGCGCCTTCAGCCGCTTTGTTCCAGAACAGATTATCGACAGCCTTGTTATGCAGGCAGACACAGATGATAAGGTTGGCGTTGGAGAAACCCGTGCCGTTGCAATTCTTTTCAGCGACATCCGGTCCTTTACAAACATCAGTGAAAAGAACAAGGCCGATGTTCTGGTTGCCTTCCTCAACCGCTATTTTTCTACAATGGTCGAAATCATCAAAAAGCATGGTGGTACAATCGACAAGTTTATTGGTGATGCCATTATGGCAGAGTTTGGTACTCCGGTAAGTTACGAAGACAACTGCCGCCGCGCAGTTGCCGCTGCCTACGAAATGCGAGATGCTCTGCCTACGGTTGAACTTGGAGACCTGGTTATGCCGGACGGTATGACCTTCAATATTGGAATCGGCATTCACTATGGTGATGTAATCGTTGGTTCAATCGGTTCAAAAGATAAAACAGACTATTCTGTAATCGGAGACAACGTAAACCTTGCATCTCGTCTGGAAGGTCTCACAAAAACCTATGGTTCTCAGATTCTTGTAAGTGAAAGTGTCCGCCTGGATGCAGGTGAAGATGCTTTCTGCTTCCGTCATCTGGATGATGTTCGTGTAAAGGGGAAAAAGAATGCTGTTCCTATTTACGCTGTGGATCGCAGCGAAACAGAATTCCCTGCCAGCTACAAGGATGCCTACATAAAGGGTATGGATTTGTATAAGCAGGGAATCTGGAATCTTGCGAGTGATTATTTTAAGAAAGCTCTGACTGCTGTTGAAGGCGACAAGGCTGCAAAGCTTATGCTTGACCGCTGCGAAGAGTTTATAAAGAATCCGCCTGAAAACTGGGACGGCGCGATTGCATTTATGACAAAGTAGGAGAAGACATGAAAACTTTTAAGCGATATTTATTAACAATTCTTATTACCACATATTCTGGAGTTCTTTTTCTCAGAATCTTTCATTATGGATTTATTTATGAAAAGCCTTCTGAAATAATACTGGGCTTTGTTCCTACCTTTTTTATTACTCTCGCTCTTATTGCAATCTGCTCTCTCTTCCAGTGGCCTCTTTTGACCAGATTCGAAAAAGTAATTGAAAAAGGTAAGGCAAATCCTTCTGCCCTTACACAAAGTGATTTTGACTTTTGTACAAAAGCCTACCGCAATTATGACATCATAATCATTATTGCTCATGTTATCGGCTTTCTGGTTGGTGCCGGCTCTACTGCAATTATTTCTTCAGCTAAAGGACTTGCACCCTTTAATCCAATAACCTTCACCTTGATTGAAATGCAGTCTGTAGCTACAGGTTTTATGTGTTACACCATAAACTACGTACTTGTAAAAAGAATTTTTATGGCTAATCAGATGAGAGAGATTGGAATGAAGCTTTCCGAAAATCTTTCCCGTGTACAGAACGTTGCCATGTGGGCTTCTGTCGATACTGCTGTTATCAACATGATGACTGTACCTTACGGCACCATCCTTAATTCAAGTGCAAACGGCTACAATAACTTTATTAAATACGCTTTAATCGGCTGGTTCACCAGTCTTGTTGAATTCTTCATTGTATTCAAAGTAATCACAAAGAGAATCCAGAAAAATGAAAAGAACATAAGCAACAATCTTTTTGCAGAAACGATTACCCTCGCAGATGCAACAAAGCAGAGTGCGGAAAACAGCCAGAATCAGACAGCGGCAGTAAAGGAAATTGTTGCAACCATGCATGATTCTACTGAACTTGCAAACAACATCGGAGACAAGATCCGCGAGGTAAATAACCTTGCAGAAAAGTCACGTGATGCAGTTATTTCTGGCAGCGAGGCCCTGCAGAAAAACGTAAAAGAGCTTTTGGATATCAAGAATACAAACATGCTTACAATCGATGGAATCAAGGGGCTCAACAACAAGATTAAAGGAATCTGGGATATTGTTTCCATCATCAACAATGTCGCAGACCAGACAAAAATCATCGCCTTTAATGCCGAGCTCGAAGCAAGCAGCGCTGGTGAGGCCGGAAAGAATTTCCACATTGTTGCAACAGAGGTTCGCCGCCTTTCCGACAACATCATCGACAGCATCAAGGAAATCCGCGAAATCATTACAGAAATCCAGAAGGCTGCCGACACCCTGATTCTCGACAGTGAAAAAGGCACCGCCCAGATCGATTCCGGCTGCGAAAGCGCCCGCTCCCTCGAAAGCGGCTTCGAAAGCATCATGGAATCTTCCAGGGCAACCGCCGACAGCTCTCACGAAATTCTGGACAACGTAAGCCAGCTCACCAGCGCCAGCGAACAGATTTTCATCACCCTGCAGCAAATCGCCCAAGGCATCGAAAGCTTCGCAAAGAATACATCAAGTATCTCTTCCGCTTCCGAAAACTTAAAGGAGATTGCCAGCCTGCTTTAGGTTTTTGATGGCCGTCATTAATCTCTTTGCTTTATATTCTCAAGAGAACAAACTTTGTCCCCATAATCAAAAGAGAATATAAGGCAAAGAAAACAACAAAGAGGATAATCCGTTTTCTATAATGATTCTTGAAGGTTGAAACAATCTGTGGGCCGTCCGGAATATCTTTTAGTTCCGGAACAACTGATTTTACAATCTCAAGCCCGTCAAAAAGATAAGCAATGTACTTGTATTCACTGCAAACAAAATCTGAAATGCCCTGTGAAATACTTTTCTTTTTATAGACAGCTGCAAAAATCTTTCTGGTAAGCTGACCATAAGTTTTTAGATAAATGATAAAACGAATCAGGGCATATAAAAGTATAGAAAGAAAAATTGTAACAGCAACCTTTCTTGAAACAACAACTCCAAAGGGCTTTGTAACAAGAATTGTACAGCCTGCTGCATTAAAAAAAAATGTAATGATTGTTGTTACTAAAAATGATTTATAGATTTCCGAAAGCTTTTCATCTATTTTTTGATAGCTGACTTCGTATAACTTATTTTCTATTTTCTTTTCAAGTTTTGGCAATACGTATTTTGAAACTTCGCGAAAAACCGTAAGAAGCACAGAAAGATCATCTAACAATCCAAACCCCGGAATTGTGTCAGGCAGAATGTCAAATGGCAGCACCAGATACAAAAGGGCACCAACGATTACAAGCTTCAGTCGGAGCGGAACTTCGGGAGATTTTGCCTGCTCCCAGAGAAAAAGAACCTTATCCCAGATTTTTGCAATCACACCTTTCTTCATAGCAGGAAGTTTAGAATCCAATTCCTGCAGATCCTTTTCCGTAGACTGCTTACCAAGTTCATCTGCTTTTTTAAGTGCCCTTTTCTTTGTTATGGTGTCCATAAGAATATAATACCATAGAATTTGAACTAAAACGACCAGGAGTTTTAATAAATTATATATATGGGCGCATTTTTGCTGACGCAAAAACCAGGCTTTCCGCAGTTCCGCGCTAACCGCGCTCCAGCCTCCTCGGCTTCGCCTGCGGTGGCCGCCTTACGGCGCTGCTACAATCCTTTGCGCGCTTCGCATCATATTTAAAATAAATGAAATGACCATCAGAAAATACTTACTCTAAATATTTTCTGATGGTCACTCAAGGACTCCCATACTTTCCTTGAGTTTATGTCAAAGAACGGCTTCTGTACGGGGAAGCTATTTATTTAAAAGATCTTCTTTTTCTATACGATAGTTTATTATCTCTGATTTCTGTACTTCTTTTACATAAATTCCTCTTTCATAAAGTTCCATACCCAGAGACTTACACATTCGCTCTTCTTCATCATCTTTATTCCAATACCAAATAGTATATGTTTTTTCTGTTCCACCATTAATTGAAAATTCTATTCCTCTATAGGTTCCAAACTCATGCTCTTCATATAATTCTTCGAGTTCGGTTTTATTAACAATTTTATCATATGTAATTGGATCGTCATCTTTGTCTTCATTAAATCCGAGTTCTAGCAACTTTTTTTGCTCTCCCCATAAAAGAACTTTCCCGTTACTTCTACAATTTGCATTTAATAAATACCCGTTATATTTCGCTATAATTTTTGACATTTAATAACTCCTCATTTTCTTATCCATTTTTTACCATTAAATTCAGCAATCTTTATATGATTTCCATTTTTATCAATCTTGTACATTACAGCTTCTTCCATATTCGAAAATTTTAAGTCTTTACCATAATTTACCTTATACTCGCGAATTACCTGTCCATTCTCGGTTTTAAATAAACCTAGTCCACCAAATGGAGATGGAACTTTTTCTGTTCCGCCGTATAACTTACCAATCGGCACAAATGTATTTTCATAAGAAGTTGAAGTAAAATCTATATAGGCAATCTCTCTGTTATAAATAAAAGTGTTTCCTTCATAATCCAATCTCATTGTATAGAAAATATCTCTAAATCCATGTTTACCTTATAGATTATCAATAATTTTTTTATTTCGTAACCAGTCTAGTAATTCATCTAAAACTTGTTCTTCTGATGAAAAATTTTTTGTCACAAACATATACGCTTTTTCATCTGTTCGATAAGCTACATAATTACCAAAGTCATAATAATACCCATAAGAGTTTATAAGATTAATAGGTTTTTGATTTAAAATCGGTTCCATTAATTGTTCATTCTTAACAATTGTTTTAAAATCTTCAATTTTCATTTTTTTGAACATCTTTTATCAAAACTTTCTTTCATACTTCATATTATATTGAATCAATATAATGTTGATCCCTCAACCAATCTAGCAATTCCAAAAGTGCCTTTTCTTCTGTATCAAATTTTGAACTTCGAAAAACAGTGGCTCTCTCATCAGTTTCATATACAATCCAACCATTATCATAATAGTAACCGAATACATTTATTAAATCGTTAGGATTTTTATTTAATTCAGGGATTCTCAATCCTTCATTTTTTATAATTCTTAATATGTCGTTTTTATTCATTTTGTTAGCTCACTTTCCTTGAGTTTATGTCAAAGAAAAATAAGTTGTATTGTTATAGCTAAAAAAAACATAGAATCTATTTTATTAAAATTCTTCTATCCAAATAATTTTTTCTCCATCAGAAATATTTACCCATTTTCCATATTCATCATAGTCCAACCGAAGTTCAAATCCATTATTTTTAGAATTATCTATTAGCAGTATTTTTCCATCAGATTCATCTCTATAACGAAAAGATTTTCCCTTATATAAAAATCTATTTTCTTGACGATAGACTCTTTCACAGTCGCTACGATTAACAACCTTTTTATATCGTGCAATTGAACGTTCAAAATCATCTTGTTGATTATTGCTATAAAGAATAATCTTTTCCCCATCAATACCGCATTCAAATTGTTCACCATTGTAAATTGCTATCATTTTCATCTCATAATGGAATCCAAATATCATCTATTCGAACTGCAACGAGCTCTTCTGGTCCATTTCTTCCTAACTTATAATAGCAGCACCATTTTTAATTCGACAATAATCAATCGTATTATATTCAGGTTTTCCAAGTTCTTCTGAAGATTAAGGACTTTCCTTGAATTTATTTAAAAAGAACTGATTTTATACGTAAAAACTATTTATTAAATCTTTATTATTTTCTTAATTCCATAGCTTTGTTATCACACCACTGTTTCATAGAATTAGAAAAATCACTAATATCTTTAGAAGTCAGATAGTATTCCTTTTCATACATAGCAGATGAACCACACAAAACATAAAATATATATTTTCCATTTTCTTTCATCATTCTATAATTCCAGTCTTCTTTAAATATTATTTCTTCTTTAGTCATAATTTCTATTTATTTACTTCTGGATATTTTTCTTTTATTTCCTCTATAGATGAAAAATGATTATGCATATATTTTGGGAAAAATTCATCGGTTTTATATTCTTCAAATAGATCTTCTTTTTTAAGAAGCCAACTACAAGCATAAATAATTTCATTTTCAAAAAAAGGTCCTGTAAAAGAAATATTTCCGCGTTCATCTTGATCACTATATATAAACCAATTACCATTTACACTAATACAACCTTTTGCTCCAGGTTCTCTTACAAGTTCATCAATGTATAATTGTTGTAATTCTTTTGAATCTAAGCCTTGTCCCAAAATTCTTACCAAATCATTTTTAGTCATAATTAAATCCTTATTGTATTTTTATAATATGATTGTTATTTATTATACCTGTATCAAGCATCATTTGCCAACTAAAAACAGTATTTAATTGCCCAGCTCCACCTTCCATATTCAAATTTCCAATGTTCCAAGGAGCTATATTGCCCGAAAAACCATATGTAGAATCAACTGTTATTTGCATATCTTTCAAGCCATCAATAATTCCATTCGGTCCAAATACTTCAAATCTTTTACCGTTCCATGTATTATAATCTTTAATTAATTCAATTGCATTTCTTCTAGATATTTTTTCTCCTTCTAAAAGCGAGATTATTATTTCATCATCAGTATTTGAATTTATTATACTAATAACCTTTTTATATTTATCAACATCCATTACTCCGACTTGAATTTCTGAAGAAGATGATGGTATTGATCTTTGAGAATTACTTGCATACCATGATTCTATGGTATCTCCATAGCCGATTGTTTTTCCATCTGGCGATCCACTTCTACTTACATACACTTTCCCTTTCATCGAGCCAATAGATTTAACAGTTTTCAACTGTAAACCAGCATATTTTGGCCAGTCTAAATTCAAAGTACCATCTTTTCGCAATATTACTATATTTTTGATGTTATTTTTTGTTATTAAATCATAGTTTTTGGTAATCCAATTGTACCGTGGATTATTTTGAACCATTTCAAACAATTCTTTATTTGTCATTGATTCAAATAAACTCTCTTTATTTTCATTAGTAAGTAAATGAAATCTTTCAATATCTTCCTTTCGTTGAATCTTTTTCTTACCTTTCAAATATCCAGCCACAGTACAGATTACATTAATTGCATCAAGAGTTAGTTTAGCTATGCTTTGTGCCATTACTTTTGCTGCTTTCTTTGCATCATGCATTGTTCTGGCAGCTTCTTTTTGATTATTTGCCTGTATAATTCCACCAATTGCATTCTTTGCATCTGCTATGCTCATTACAATTCCTGCAGCTGCAAGGGCTACCTGTAACTCTGCAAAAAGTCCGCCAGTCAATATTGATATACACGCCATTATAACTATTTGAATCGGATTTCCAAATGCTTCAATAAATCCACTCGGAAGATAATGCTTTACATAATCAAAGAAGTATTTATCTTTCTCTTCATCACTTAGTTTGCTCCAATCAATATTTTCATCTTTGTAATTAAAGAAAATTCCTTCCGGGGTTGCAGCACTGTTAGACCAGGAATTCAGCAGAAGCAATGCTGGAACCTTGATTTCCCTGCCGTCATAATTTAATCCGATAAGGTCAAAAGGACTTGCGGTAATTGATTTTGATTTTGTAGTCGCATAATCTCTTGCGCCTCCAGGAACCGGACTTTTTACATCGATATTTATATTTCCTTTTTTGAACGTTGCAGTTACCCTATCTGTCTTATTGTTATTCAATAAAACTGCTTTCTGATCTTTTATAAATCCGGAACTTATAAACATCTCTCCAAGCAAGGCAAGCATCTCATCTTTCTCAGTGCCATTTACTTTATCTATCAGGGCGTCAAGTAGATGACGGTCGCTTTGTATCTTTGAAATAAATCCTGCTTTATCATTGCTATTAAAACAGCTTAATACCTTGTTTATGCCTTTTTCTTTATTGTCCTTTACTCTAAAATCATCCAGAATATCGTATAGAACCTGAACTTTAGAATCAAAAATAAATGAATCGGACTGCAATTCATCCACTGTAAAACTGTCTATTAATTCAAGTTTTTCTTCTGTCTTAGCATGTTTCCCAAGTTCTTCATTCAGTTCTTCAATTACTATCGGCTCGTACTGATTATATTCTTCCCAGCATCCTATTTTATACCTGGCTGCAAATTCGCCTATAAACTTATAATAGGCATTAAAGCCTTCTGCATCCAGACTGCTGACTGTCTGTTCATATTCTTTTGTAAGCCGTCCTTGATCTACCCTATTTGCTTCTGTCCAGAAATATTCTCTTTCCCAGGAATTTTCTATTCCGGAATCTGTTATGGACATTAATCCAAAATGAAAGGAAGTAAAAATGGAATCTATCATTCCAAGGGCTTCTTTTCTGCTTACTACCTTTAGCATACAGATTCCTCCCATTCTTTATACTTTATAAGCAATTTCAAATATTCTTCTTCCGAAAGACGTGTTCTTAAGAAATCCACTTTTTCTTCAACAGTCTTCCTGGTATGCTCATCTATTTTCTTCCACACAGATTCCTTCAGCGAGTATTCTTTTCCGCCTACTTTTCTCGTTATTATTTTATCCGGATTATACTCTTCTTTCTTTTCTATCTCTTCTGCTTCTTTTTCTTTTACATCTGTACTTATATTTCTGTAATCTTCTTTTTCTTTATTTTGTGCAACGTGCGACAATTCATGTGCAAGCAGTTTTCTTCCTTCCTCAGTTTCTGGTTTATATGCTCCATTTCTGAAATAAATTGTATTTGCAACTGCTATGGCAAGAGCATGATGACTTCTCGTATATTCATCTGCACTAGGGCCGTACACCAGTTTTGCGCTTTCTATATTTGCTCCGGTTTTTCTGTTAAAATCGTTTAATATGACTGTATCTACAGGATGTTTTCTATCTCTAAACAGAACTCTTTCTACTGTATTTTCTTTATGCTGATATTCTATGAAATTACTTTCTTTCTTTTCATATGAATATTCAAAACATTTTGATAACTGTGGATATTTTTCTGCAAGCTGTAATAGATTATAAATACTAGCACAGACATTTCCAAAACTGTTTTGTTTAGATCTTGCTGCTTCAAAACTGTTCATACTCACATTCCTTTTATTTTTTGTAATATTTCATCACTTTGAACCTGCGAAACTTTCTCTATATCTCTTTCTGTTAATTCTCCGCTTGCTTCCGCATGGCCCACATCCCAGAACTGATTTTTGGCGAAGAGGGGTTCACTTTTTGCTATGACGGCTTTGTCGTGTTCGTAGTTGGCGTTGATGCGGTCCAGTTTTGTCATTTCTTGAGTGGCCTGTTTTTTGGTGTGACGGCGCTCGGCGAGGTGAGTCAGGGATTCTTTTAACGGAGCACTTATTGGTTCCGGCGATGGCCGGGACACATCATTTGCATTGATTTCGCTTGATGAATAAGTTTGAATTGTTGAGTGTGGCAGCTCTTGAATATGAATTGATAAAGTAGCTTCCGAGAGTGGGGTCTCAAGTGACAAACTATCGTTAGTTAGTTTTTTATTCTTCCAGGCACCGCTTTTTATGTAAGCCTGTACTACAGGGCTCAGGCCTTCGGTAGGGAGGCCGTAGGTCTGGTAGAAGTGCTGTTTTTCTTCTGCGGTGAGTTTTACTACCGGAGTGCCGGCGGCAGGCAGGCTTACCTTTTTTACGCTGCCGTTTACTGCGGTACTTGTTAAGAGTTTTTCAAGCTGGCTCTGTGGAATTGCGGACAGCTTTTCGTAAGATGAAACTTCGGCTGCAAGATTTTTTGTGGCTTTTTTGTTTTTCTTGCGCCAGAGGTATTCATTGATGAAAAGCGGGGTAAGGGTGTTTACGTCTGCACCGGCAGAGGCCGCAAGCTTTTTAATTTCTGTTCGCTCTGCTTCTGTCAATTTTTCCAAGAGAAGCTTTACGGTCTTTTTCTCTTCTTTTTTTGTTGCAGCGGAAGGTGCGCCGCTTATCACTTCGGCAAGCACATCGGAATTCTTTTTCCATTCACCACTCTTTATATACTCTTTGATTACAGGACTCAGGCCTTCTGTTTTGATTCCGTATTTTTTCTGGAAGTCGGCTTTTTCTTGCGGGGTAAGCTTTGTTACAGGGACAAGAGAAGTGCCCTGCATTGAAGCCGGGTTCTCGTTATTTTCACTTCCGTTTACCGCGCTGCTAGTAAGATATTTTTCAAGTTCGCTCTGTGGAAGCTGGCCGAGTTTTTCATAAACCTTTATTTCTTCCGAAAGATTCTTTACGCTGCGGCCCTTCTGCTTTCGCCAGAGGAATTCTCTGATTAAGAACGGCGTAATGTTGTTCCAGTCTTCTCCTGCGGCGTAGATGAGTTCTGTTTTTTCTGACTCATTCATGTCAGCTATCAGGAGCTTTACGGTCTGCTTTTCTTCTTCGCTTAAAATGGCTTCTTCGGGAGAATCTGCTTTTTTGGATATTTCTTTTTTTTCTGAAAGAGATTCGTCTTCATAAAGTCTGGCCGGAAGGCTGGTAATTTTTTCGAGTACTCCGCCCGCACTGGTCTTCTCTTTCATAAGACGGTAACCGGCAGGAAGGGCCACCTGATTTTGATTAATCTGACGGAATACAGGTTCTATCTGAATATTTTTTGATGATACGTAGTTTTCGTCTGTAACAAGTTTTACGGCTTCGGCTTCAAAGTCTTCTGCGTAGTCTGCGAGAACTTCCTGAGGCACATTCTTGTTCTGCTCTGCAAAAACCTCTCGTGCAGCTTCATCTGCAAAATTGTATTCAATCTGGAAATCTTTTGAAACAGCCCGGATAAAGTCTTCGCGGCTTTGGCTTACCTTTGCAAGAGCCATAAACTTCTTACGGCTTTCCGGCTCTGGAACATAAAGCATTTTCAGAACTGCAAGAATCAGAGGATTAATTGTCGTTGCACCACCTATATCATAAATTGCAGAACTTGCGGTTGCTTCTATGCCAGTGTTTTTTACTACATCAGGATTCTTAAATCCAAGTTTTACGGTTTTTCTGTTTTTCTTTGAAAGTGATTTTTCATAAGCCTCTTCGAGAGCTTCAAGGCCTACTTCTTTTTGAGGAGACGGTTTATTCATAAGCTCTTCAAAAAGCGCACTTACCTTCCCGTCGAAATAGATCCGCTTTTCACCGGTTGTATCTCTTGCAGGAGCCGCAACCGAGTCTGAACTGCCTATGTAACCAACTACCGGCGGAGTAAAGCTTGCTTTTGGAAGTTGATTTTTTTAGTGGGCGCATTTTTGCTGACGCAAAAACCAGGCTTTCCGCGGTTCCGCGCTAGCCGCGCTCCAGCCTCTCGTTCACTTCGCTCACTCGCTTGCGGTGGCCGCCTTACGGCGCTGCTACAATCCTTTGCGTGCTTCGCATCATATTTAAAATAAATGAAATGACCATCAGAAAATACTTACTCTAAATATTTTCTGATGGTCACTCAAGGACTCCATACTTTCCTTGAGTTTATGCCAAAGAGCCGCTTCTGTACGGGGAAGCTATTTATTTAAAAATCCTCTTTTTTTATAGGTTTGTTATTATATTTATTTTAGGATTTATTATTTTCATCAAAATCTTGTTTTGCTTCTTCCAATAGATCTTCTTTTATTGAATGAATATCTGTAAGTTCAGATGGTGACAGAGTTTTTTCATAAACACCTTTTTCTACCTGTTCGAATCCAAACTCAATTAAATCTTCATAAGTAAAATCTTCTGGATCTGGCTGGATATCAACCTGATTGTCATCACCTCTCATGATTCCGACATTCTTTCCCTTATATTTTGCTTCAAAGGTTTGTTCGTAATACTCTGTCACTTCGTATGGAGATACGTCTTTATAATACACATCATCATCAAGCAAAAAATCATATTTTTTAGCAACTTTCTCATCTTCCGTTAGTAATCCAATGTATCCATTTCCATTATGATATGTACAAAATGTGATTCCCTTAAAAACTGCAAAATCATTTTGAGCGTATTTTGTTCTCATACTTATTTTATTTCTCCTTTTTGAATAAATTTATTTTTATTAAATACTCCTACTATAAAATCATTTCCATCTCTAGTTTGAATATGAAGTTCAGCACCGTCTAATAATTCGAGTTCTTTCTTATATTTTACTTTAAGTTCAGGAATAATTAAACCATTTTTTGAATTTAAAATACCAGTTCCAGAACACGGTGCTTTATCATGTATATTTGTTCCGCCAAATCTAGGTGAGTATGGAATTTCAATTTTATTAATTTGTTTTTTATCAGCGACCTTAAACTTTATATATGCTATGAAGTTATCCATTTCAGGATTGTACACTGTATTTGGATAATCTAATCTGAATGAATTGAAGATTTCATTATAGTCAACAAGAATACTTGCATCGCATTCTCTTGCAATAAAACCTGTTACAGTATTTTTTTCTCCGGTGAGATACTTTATTAAATCCTGTTGTGTAATATATTTTCTAAACTCTGCATCCTTGTTTAATTTTCCTACAACTTCTTCTCTGATTTCGCGAATTGTTTCAGCCAATTTCTTTAATTCTTCAGATCCCTCTGGTGGTAGATTTGATGTATCATCAATATTTCTCAATACAATTTCTTTATATCTTTCCAGAGTCATACCTTTCTTTTCAAGAATTGCATTTAATTCCTTCATATAACCTGTTTGTTTATTTACAGTTGTATCTAAAGGAACTGACTTTAATAAACTTGGATCTATATCTTTTACATTTGAATTTATTAAATCAATTGTTTTCTTTAGTTCGTTAAAATTTGTATTCTTATTTATAATTTGTTTTATATTAATTGAATCAACATTAATTTTATTTTTTGATAAATAATTTAATATAAGCTTTTCCGGCTCAACATAAATCTCTTTACCCGGAGTATTCTCAATAAGTTCATTTACAAATTGAACATTATCTCCGAAGTACTCTTCATATTTTTTTAATATTTCATAACCATCTTCTCGCCTTGTCAGTTTGTTTATGGATTTTTTGTTGAGATTTTCCAGATATTTTTGTGAGACTGAGTCAACATTTACAGTTCTGACAGGAATATCATCAATTGCGGATTTAGCTTTCCTGACCAGTTCCTCAGTCTCATCAACGCTCAGCCTGAACTGTCTGCCCTGGGCGAAGTACTTCATTACTTCGTCGCCGATTCCAAGCTTTCTTGCAATTTTTACACACTCAGCAAAGTCCAGCATTGTGAAGGCGCCGCTCAGAATTGCCATTGCGTAATTTCGTTCTATTGCAGACAGATCTGTATTATCAATTATTTTCTGAGTTTCTTCACTTACAGGGTACTGGCTGTATGCCATATTCCTTACTGCACCTGCATCCTGAATATCATCATAGGCTGCAGCAGCTCCGGCTATGGCATTCGCTCCCTGCAGTATAAGCATTGCAATACTTACTCCTCCAGGCATAAAGAAACACATTACGGATAGTGCAATTGGTATAGCGTTCTTGAACACATCTACAAGCTGGTCTATTCTCTCCTGCTCTTTTATCCAGTCAAAAATGTATTCCTGTTTATCCGGTGTGTAGAATTCATTTGTTTCAAAAATATATGCAATTACCGGATTGAGTTCCCAGATCGGATACTTTCCTTTATTCAAAAGTTTTTCTACTTTGCCTTGGGCCTTTCGGATTTTATTACAGAGATTTTTTATGTCTTTTACAATCGTTTCCTCATAAGGAAGATGGGATAGAAGCGGCGTATTTTCCTTGATTACTTTTGCCTTATATTTTAACTCTTTATTAACAGCATAATATTTTGAATAATCCTCATTATTTCCCATCATTTGGGCATAATCTATCTGATATTGATTTTTGTCTATTTGCTTTTGTAAATCATAATATTCATAAACGGGACTTAAATTCTTTCCGCCTTTAGATTTTGCTTCAGCCAATAAATCAGTTTCATAAACATCTGTTTCTGTTTTGTTTGCCTCAAGTCTTTTTAAGGCTTCTGTATACACATCTTCTTTAAACTGTTTTATTGTAGCTTCATATTCTTTCTGGTCATCGGGTGTTCGAACTCCAAGCTTATACAGTTCCGAAACCTGAAGACTAAGTTCGGCCATGGCTGTTAAGCCATTGTCGTCAAGACGGTCCATACCTTCGCTCTGAACAAGATTGTTTACGGCACTGTCGAATCGGAATGAAGCATTATAAAGCTGCATCGCTTCATTTGAATAGTTTTCGTGATATGTGTTATAGTTTTCCTGCAGGTAATATAACTTTGCCTGAAGGGCCAGCATTGTAAGCTTTATCAGGTTCAGTTTCTGCGCTCTGTTTAATGCTCTTACATTTCTTGTCATACTCGCTGCTCCAGATATTCTTTGTATTTAATCAAAAACTCAAGGTATTCACTTTCTGACATTGTTGATTCCTGATTCTCTACCCACTCTTCAAGATCCTGTTCTGCAAGCTGATTGAACTTTTCTATCCTTGACTGACGAAGATTGTATTTACGGCCAGAAACATCAATACTTACAAGAGGATCCGGCTCATAAACTTCTTTCTGCTCTGCGTTTACTGCCTCTTCTTCAAGTTCTTTTTTTGTTCTGTTGTCTTCCGAAGGATTTTCTTCATACTGTGCTACGTGCTTTAACTCGTGTGCAAGAAGCTTCCGGCCTTCTTCACTTTCCGGCTTGTATGCTCCATTTCTGAAATAAATATCTGTTCCCACAGTAAAAGCCAGTGCATGAAGGCTTCTTGCAAATTCATCTGCATAAAAACCGGTATGAATCGTTGCTTCTTTTAGATTCTCATTATGTTCCAGCTCCATTGATTTTAGTTTTACTGTTTCCAGAGGAAAACGTCTGTCATTCTGATAATTTCTGATTATGCTTGCTTCTGTAGTTATATATTGTGTATTGGTTAATTCATCCAGCTTATTTTTATTTGAAAGCCCTCGAAGTGTTTTTGTTACTTCCATAAGACTATCGTTCGATAGTTTCATTTGTATAGCAAGATTAAAAACATCATAAATTGTTTTTATATCCTTATTGCCTGATGAACCTATTGCCTGTTGCAGTGATATATAAGCCATAACCTAGATTCCTCCCAGTAACTTTATTTTATCATCCTGATTTTTTATGCCGGCATTGCGAAGCATTTCTGTATTTGCCATTTCCTCTGTACCTTCCGCGTGGCCCACGTCCCAGAACTGGTTTTTGGCGAAGAGGGGTTCGCTTTTGGCGAGTACGGCTTTGTCGTGTTCGTAGTTGGCGTTGATGCGGTCGAGCTTGGTCATTTCGTGAGCGGCTTGCTTTTTGTTGTGGCGGCGCTCGTCCAGGTGGGCCAGGGATTCTTTTAGCGGGGCACTTATTGGTTCTGGCGATGGCTGGGACACATCATTTGCATTGATTTCGCTTGATGAATGAGTTTGAATTGTTGAGTGTGGCAGCTCTTGAGTATGACTTGATAAAGTGACTTCCGAGAGTGGGGCCTCAAGTGACAAACTATCGTTAGTTAGATTTTTATTCTTCCAGGCACCACTTTTAATATAAGCCTGGACTACGGGGCTCAGGCCTTCGGTCGGGAGGCCGTAGGTCTGCTGGAAGTGCTGTTTTTCTTCTGCGGTAAGTTTTACTACCGGAGTGCCGGCGGCTGGCAGACTTACCTTTTTTACACTGCCGTTTACTGCGGTACTTGTTAAGAGTTTTTCAAGCTGGCCCTGTGGAATTGTACTAAGCTTTTCGTAAGATGAGACTTCGGCTGCAAGATTTTTTGTGGCTTTTTTGTTTTTCTTGCGCCAGAGGTATTCTTTGATGAAAAGCGGTGTAAGGGTGTTTACGTCTGCACTGGCAGAAGCCGCAAGCTTTTTAATTTCTGTTCGCTCTGCTTCTGTCAGTTTTTCTAAGAGGAGCTTTACGGTCTTTTTCTCTTCTTTTTTTGTTGCAGCGGAAGGTACGCCGCTTATCGCTTCGGCAAGCACATCGGAATTCTTTTTCCATTCACCACTCTTTATATACTCTTTGATTACAGGGCTCAGACCTTCTGTTTTGATTCCATACTTTTTCTGGAAGTCCGCTTTTTCTTGCGGGGTAAGCTTTGTTACCGGAACAAGAGAAGTGTTCTGCATTGAAGCCGGGCTCTCGTTATTTTCACTTCCGTTTACCGCGCTGCTTGTAAGATATTTTTCAAGTTCGCTCTGTGGAAGCTCGCTTAATTTTTCATAAACCTTGATTTCTTCCGAAAGATTCTTTACGCTGCGGCCCTTCTGCTTTCGCCAGAGGAACTCACGGATTAAGAATGGCGTAATGTTGTTCCAGTCTTCTCCTGCGGCGTAGATGAGTTCAGTTTTTTCTGACTCATTCATGTCAGCTATCAGGAGCTTTACGGTCTGTTTTTCTTCTGCACTTAAAATGGCTTCTTCGGGAGAATCTGCTTTTTTTGAGATTTCATTTTTTTCTGAAAGAGTTACCTCTTCATAAAGTCTCGCAGGCAGGCTTGTAATTTTTTCAAGTACTCCGCCCGCACTGGTCTTCTCTTTCATAAGACGGTAACCGGCAGGAAGGGCCACCTGATTTTGATTAATCTGGCGGAATACAGGTTCTATCTGTATGTTTTTTGATGATACGTAGTTTTCGTCGGACACAAGTTTTTCTGCTTCATTTTCAAAGTCTTCTGCGTAATCTGCAAGAACTTCCTGGGGCACATTCTTGTTCTGCTCTGCAAAAAGCTCCCGTGCGGCTTCATCTGCAAAGTTGTATTCTATATTGAAGTCTTTTGCCACAGCCCGGATAAAGTCCTGGCGGCTTTGGCTAACCTTTGCAAGTTCCACAAGCTTCTTACGACTTTCTTTTTCGGAAACATACAGCATTTTCAACACCGCAAAAACCAGAGGATTAATTATCTTTGCATCACCGATATCATAAATTGCAGAACTTGCGGTTGCTTCTATGCCAGTGTTTTTTACTACATCAGGATTCTTAAATCCAAGTTTTACAGTTTTTCTGTTCTTCTTTGAAACAGATTTTTCATAAGCCTCTTCGAGCACTTCAAGGCTTACTTCTTTTTGAGGAGACGGTTTATTCATGAGCTCTTCAAAAAGCGTACTAACCTTCCCGTCGAAATAGATCCGCTTTTCACCGGTTGTATCTCTTGCAGGAGCTGCGGCCGAGCCCGAACTGCTTATGTAACCAACTACCGGCGGAGTGAAACTTGCTTTTGGAAGTTTACCGCCCTGACTTTTTACTGCGTAATCAAAAAGCTCTTTGATGCTCATGCCGGTGCTCATGCGCACGACAAGATAATTCTTTACTGCGGCATAGAGAGTTTTATAAACTAAAGTCCTTTCCACATCCGGCTGCTCAGGCAGTGATGCTATATACTCAAGGGCTGCAGTCTGATTTTCTTGAGGAAGAATTTCTTTTATAAACTTTTCTAGAGACTTTATTTCTGAACCAGCCGGCGGGATTTCTAAAGTTGCTGAATTTTCCAGTACCTGCTTTAAGCTCAGTTCATAATTAAAATCGCTTTCTTTCCCGCTCTTTACATATTTATACAAAAACTCAATGCATTCAGATTTTGATTTTCCGCAAGATTTGTATTCGTTCCAGCTTTTGCTTATTACAGCCGCAGCTTTTGCAAAGTCTGCACGCTTAGCAGTAGTAAGCTCTGCTGCTCTTTCTATAAAGTTCTGATATTCTTCTTCAGTAAAGCCTGCCGCTTTTGCATCTGCTTCTTCCAGAACATCGAGTGCTATTTCTGTTTTTCCATTTTCGAGGGCGGCTACAATTTCTTCTTGAGTAGCCTGAGGCTTTGCTTTTAATACTGAAGCTATTTTTTTCTGCAGCTCTGAAGATTTTTTTTCTAATACCAGATTTTTTTCAAAAGCAACATTTTCTTCTGCAAGCTTCTCTGCCTTTTCTACACTAACTACCGTTAGTTTTTTTTCTGCAAGATTTCCAAGCAGGGCCTTATATTGCTCGCAGATTTTATCTGCTTCTTTCTTTTTTTCTACTTTTCCAAAAGCAATTTCTGTGATCTTAGCGTTATTATTTGTCGCAAGCTGAGTCTTGATAGCCTCAACTAACCTTATTGTATCAGACTCTTCGGCACCATATACCTCATCACTTTGTGTCAGGTACCATAACAAAATCGGGTTCAAAAGGATCATGCCGGGATCATAAAGCATGAAACCATGTTCGGTTTTTATTAGCCGGATACTTTGTACTTTAGAAGTCGTAAGTTTTTCTGCTGCGACCTTTTCTTCCGAGGTAAGAAAGCGGGTCCAGACTCCGTTTTCGTCATAGTCACTATACCAGCCTTTTTTTTCTACATTGTAGTTAGGATCGTAGCCACGGCTCCAGTCAAAGCCACTTTCGTCTCTAAGGCGATTGAAGTTGCGGTTGAGTTTTGTTTTTTCTTTAACAAGCTCTTTTTCTTTAACTCCCGCCGGAAGATAATTTTCATACTTAAAGCCATCTACAGCCATTGCAGATTTTGAGATTTCGGTCATCAGACCGGTGGTGCCCATATATTCCCAGAGCACCTTCTGATAACCGTGAGCCTTAAGAACATCCTTTATAAAGCGATTTAAGTTAGCCTCAATTAACTCGTTGCCATCAAAAAACTCAGCATCGATATTGATAAAAGAATTACTTTTACTACGCAGGCCACTGGAAACAAGATGAGAAGAACAAAGTTTGCGGGCTTTTTCACGCAGCTCATTTTCATCTTTCTTACCTATGCCCTCAGCATACGAACGAACGGTAGTTTCCAGTTCTTCTGCAATCTGTAAAAATCTGTTAGTAGTAATATAGTAATTTAATTCTTTTATCATCGAAGCACCTTACCTTACATCAATATCCTTTATGCGCTTATTTTTTTCCGTAATTTTCGCAAGACCTTTGTCTTCTTTGAGAATAAAGGTGTAGCCAATTACCGGAGCAACAAAGATAACCCGACCATAATTTACTTTTCTGCCACTAATTGTGTAGGTCTGAGGAAGTAAGTTAATGTCTGTCTTAAGCCCGACATAAGCTTTACCCGGACCTATTTTCTGCGAAAAAGCAGCTCTGGCAGAAATTCCTACATTAAAAGGATTAATAATAAAATTACCGACATAGTTTGTAATGTTGTCTTTATAAGACTGCCTGCCTAAAATGTAGGAAACATTTACTCCTCCTGCAACATCTATGGAAGAAATGACATCTGTTGTTTTCTTAAGAGGAAAAGAATATTTTATCATTATAGGAAGCTGTATAGTCTGATAATTTAATTTTACAATTCCATTACCATATTCATTTCCATCATTTGTCAGGTAATTTAAATTATTATTCTTTACCTCTAAACCAACCATTGCACTAAGATTTTGCTTAAAAACAACATCAACAGAGATCATTCCGCCTGCATTAATATAATCTGTGACGTTCTCAAAATCTTCCCAGAAATTTTTATTCTCTTTTACCTGGTCTCCAGTAATACATTCAGCAATACCTGCATCGAGTTCAAAATTAACGTTGTAACCTAATGAAAAAACTGAATATAAAGAGAAAAAAGATATTATAAAAAATGCTGATATTTTTTTATTCTGTAATATTTTATTCATTATTTTCCTCTACATCTATTGGTTCTTTCCAACATTTAAATTGTAATTTCTGTATAACCCACCATGTCTGACCGTTATCAAAGAAGATTGTTTTAACGGAATCTTCTGTTCTACAGCTACTAATATCAAGAGGTTTTGTAGAAAACCCATATACTAAAACATTTTCATTAAACATGTATTTAATAAGCTGACTTAAAGTCATATCAACAGATTTATTTCCATAAATAAACGTCAATTTACCAGAATGATATTTTCCATCATTATGTAGAGAATTAGGATCATTAATTTTTATTATCTTATCTGGTAGAGCAGCATATAAGCATACAGGTTTTTCTAAAGTATAGGTTTTACCATCTACTGTAAATTTTAATTGCATTTCTTTTGGTCCAGGACTATCTAATGGAATTAAATCCTCATAGTTAGAATATATAAACTTGATATTACTGTTTTCTCCTGTACCTGTAATTTCGAAAGCAGGGTTACTTCCTTTAGCATTTATAGTTTCTGAAGTAATATCTTCTGCATCATTAAAGAAATATTGGAATTTTATTTTATTTGAAGCAAGCCAAGCTTTTTCTTCATCACTATTATACCAGTTACTATTTTTTGTTTGAGTAAGACTTATTTCTTCGCTATCAGTTTTTTCTGTCGTAAGGCCAGAAAAAACATCTTCAAAAGAAGCTGAAGTATATTCTCTGGTATTACCAAGAACATCTTTGATTTTACCAGATATTTTTAGACACCATTTACCATCGGTTGTTTCTTCTTTTACAGCACTATAATTAGAACATAACTCCTCTCCTGTAAGCTCGTTCGTTACTCCTAATTCATCAATAAGTTTATATTTGGCTTCAGAAGAATTATAATGCCCTTTCTTCTCTGTTATACTGATTGAAATTGGTTTAAGTATCGTAAAATCGTCATATGATGTTTCCTGCTGATTTGCCCCATCTGCAAATTTTGCAATTATAGTTTTTCTAACATCATCATATTCTATCGTTAAGTTTTCTGGGTCCACATCGTCGGAAGTACCAGCCCACCAAGTAACCCTGGCTGTGAATAAATTTTTATATTCGTAGCTGGATAATTGATCTTCATATAATTTGATTTCTCTTATTGGAATAATTTCCAGTTTCTTAACTTTATTAAGTTTTTCAAAATTACCATAATCTGTAAGAAGAAATGAACCATGTGGTTCTGAATCTTCAAGAATAGCCTTATCACTTGCTTTATAATCTATAAAGATTTCATCACGTGAAATCGACAAGCAATAATTAATCCTATTATATACATATTGATCGGATCCATAAAAATTATTGCCTGTGAAAAAAACTGTTGAACCATCCTTATAAGTTATTTCATAAACTGTAGAGCTATCCCTAAGTGAATCTGCAAAATCTTCACTATCTCTTTTTTTACTATTATACATTTTTATTCTTACTGGAAGAGGAGGTAATAGAAAAAGTGGATTACTTGAAGTTTCTTTATATTCTCCGTTAACTGTTATCTGACTTGAAATATCATTGTATATGGCACTTAATTTTCCATAGGTAAAATCAGAATTTGAACTTGAATAATTTAATTTTTGAGTATAAATCTGTAAATAATCAACATCTTGTCCTGTAATTGGTTGCTCTGAAACTTCACCATTCATATATTTCTTTTTTACATCATATTTACTTAAATAATCATTTTTAGTGTAATTTTCTCCCAGACGAATATATGTTGGACCATCTTTTTCCTTTGGTTCAATTACGAGTGAAGCAATTTTATTTTCTGTAACTTTTATGATAAGCTGGAATGTATAATCTTCTCCATACAACCTGAATTTAATATCAAATGGTATCTCCCCTGTATTTAGCGGATTGTTTGAATAACTAAAGTATGGAGAATTCTCTTTATATTCATAAGAATCACTTCCATCATCAGAAGTATATACTGTTACAATCATGCCATAAGGATTAAAAGATTCCCCAGCAACATACTGGGTTTTTGGGAATTTTGTAATTCTAACATCTTTTACTATTGGCTTTGTAACAGAAACTTCACCAGTACATGATAAGTATTTACATATATTAGAATCATAATAAGATATGAATACATTCTGCTTTACAGTACCCGATTCCGAATTTTTCAATTCCTCTTTAATTTCTGCAAATTCTCGTGTTTTAAGTTTTTCATTTTCATATTCAAATTTGCAGGAAGCAGCCGGTATAGAAATAGTGTTTCCGTCAGATAAAATTCCAGTAATAATCCATTCGAAATAAATATTATTTGCATCAGGCAAGAGTCCTAAAGGAATAGGTAAAAGTACAGAATCTAAGTCTAATCTGGCTGTTATTCTAACTAGGTTTGCCTGTGTAACAAATACTTCAAATGAGTATTCTGCAATCTCATCTTTATCTGTTAATAAATTATGAAATTCTGAAGTAACTGTAATAGTTTTTTTCTGGTTATCTGTATCAAAGTCCTTTCCATCCTGCGCACAGTTTAATTGCTCAAGAGGAATTTCCGGTCCATACTCATTATTACTTAATACCTGTACAAATTTATAATTCTCTAACTTAAAAACTTCTCCCTTGTTGTAGATTAATTTATAAGGAGTTTCTGGTTCTGGCTTTAATGCAATACCTGTTTGATATGCTGCAAGTATTTCCAGATTGATATCATTTGCCTGTATGTCGCCTATATAAATACGTAATTTATATTTTCCAGCTGGCAAATTTTCAAAATTCTCTATATCAAAACTTTGATCATCTTCGTTTAAAACAAGAATGTTATATACGTTGCTGCTTATAGGTCTATAATACTCTGCATTTGTACCAAACATAGCCATTACAACCATTCCTGTTATATCTAATTTTTCTTTGAGTGTATACTTACATTTATCAGGTGGAGAAGATATTAACAATTTTGTAACATTATTAGCATAAACTGCAATTACAAAGGTTGCCGTAAAGTCTTTATATTTAACTGTTATAGTTTTATTTTCATCAACTTCTTGTGTATGAAAATTTGTTGATATTGTATATTGGTCTCGCTCCAGGACAACTCTTCTTCCATTGTCATATACTAAATTAACGATCAAAACATCATTTTCAATTTCTTCATATAGAACATAAACTTGTTTCTTTACCTGAACTTCAATTCCAATAACTTTTTCATCTATGAATTTTATATTGTAAACATCCGTAAATCCGCCATAGCTTACAGTAATCGGGACATCAACATTTTTTTCTATGTCTTCATAGTTTTCAATTTCAGGAAAGCCTGAATATTCAATGTATTTTTGGTCTTCTTCTTTTACTGTATTGTCTGAATAATATCCAAACACTTTTATTCCAGTAGTAGAAAACTTTTCACCTTCCGAATATTCAATTTTAGCTGTTGAAGTATCTAGCTTTATATACTCCAATTTTGTTGAACGCTGTATGTCATCAACATCCATGTTACAAGCTGTGAATAGGAACAATAAAAAGACCGAAAAGTAGAAATATACTTTTTTCATATAAGACCTCCAATTTTATAATGCTATAAGTTTAGCATACATGGGCTAGATTTCAAGCTTTCTTACAGCGGCACTTTCGGCTTCCCATTCTATGCTGCTGGCTTTTTTGGCACGGATTTTGGCCCACTCTCTGGTTCCTTTTATCTGTTCTTCCATTGTCTGAGAAAGAGGAATCATTGAATGAATTGTGTTTTCTATGTATTTCTGATTTATGTCTTCGTTATTGTCGAAGGCATCGTACAAGGCACTTACAATAATTTCTTCAATTTCTGAACCGCTAAAGCCTATTGCAGCATCTGCGAGTTTCTCCAGGTCAAAGGCTTCTACTTTTCTGTTTCGTTTTTCCAGGTGAATCTTAAAGATTTCTTTGCGCTCTTCCCGCGAAGGAAGGTCTACAAAGAAGATTTCGTCGAAGCGACCTTTTCGTAAAAGTTCCGGCGGCAGCTGGCTTACATTGTTACAGGTTGCAACTACAAAAACCGGAGTCTTTTTTTCCTGCAGCCAGGTAAGGAAGGTTCCGAATACACGGGCCGTTGTTCCGCCATCTGTCTGGCCGCTTGAGCCAAGGCCGCTAAAGCCTTTTTCCATTTCATCCAGCCATAGGATTGAAGGGGCAATGCTTTCTGCTGTCTGAATTGCACGGCGAACATTTTCTTCTGAGCTACCAACGAGGCTGGAGAAAACTTTTCCTACATCAAGTTTAAGAAGCGGTAACTGCCACATGCTGCTGATGGCTTTTGCGGTAAGCGACTTACCACAACCCGGAATACCAAGCAAAAGAATACCGCGTGGCTCCGGAAGTCCAAAGTTTCTGGCCTCAGGTGTAAAGGCCTTGCCTCTTTTATTGAGCCATTTTTTTAATTCATCAAGACCACCAACACCCTTCATATTTTCGTTTACATGGCAATATTCGAGTACGCCTGATTTTCTGATTATCTGCTCTTTTTCTGAAAGGATGATTTTAAGATCAAAGTCACCGGTTTGAACCAGAGATTTTGCAAAAACATTTTCTGCCTCTTCTGCAGTAAGACCAAGGGCAGCTTCTGTTACCTTCTGGAACAAGGCGGGATTTTTTGAGATTTCAAGTTTGTTAATATCGCCTATACTTGCCGAAATATTTTTTACAATTTCTGCAAGCTCTTCTTTACCCGGCAAATTATAATCGATTACAGAAAATTCTTTTTCGAGCTCTACCGGAACCTTTAAAACCGGCGAAACAAAAATAACGTTTTTCATTGAGGTCTTTAGAGAGTGGGCAACATCGCGCAGCTTTCTTACTACAACAGGCTCATTTAAATATGGATGATAATCTTTCATAACAAAGATTCCGTTTACATCTGCCTGTAAAATGTACTCAAGTACTTTAATTGGATCTTTAAAATCAGAAAGAAAAGAACCGTCCGGAGTTTCGAGTCCGTTTGTAATGCTCCACTTAAAAAGCTGTTTTTTTCGATTATCTGTAATGCGTGAAAGCTCTTCGTCTACCCGTCCTTCTTCGAAGGAAACTACATATATTAAGGGATATCTTGCTCTGATTAATGTTTCAATTGTAATACCTGAATTGTTTTTCACTTTTATGCCTCTATAAATCCTGTTATTGTAATATTTCCACTTTCTTCTATTATAATCTCTGCGTTCTGAGAGTAATCTTCGCTGGCTGTTAGATTATTTACTATGAAGCCTGATTCCAGCTGCAGAAATCTCTGATTGCCTGAGCCTGCCCATTTACATTCAGATGGAATGTCCTGCATAAAGGGGCCATCTATTAAATAATCACATAGCTTTAATACTTCTTTATGTTCTGCCAGAAGCTTTTCATAAAGGTAGCCGGAATAAACGAGGGTGTTTAAGCCTCTTTCTTTTGCAAGGGTCAGCAGCTCCTTTAACTCCAAGCTCTGATCAAAGGGCTCACCGCCACTTACTGTGAGGCCATCAATCTGTTCATAATCAAACTGCGAAATTATCTGTAAAGGAGTAAGCTCTAAGCCTTCATCCTGCACACAAGCGGCCTGATTAAAACACCCCTTACAATGTTGAGAACAGCCCTGGACCCAGACAACTCCCCTGTTTCCAGGACCATTTACTTTTGATTCTCTTAAAATTGAATTAATACGCATCAGCACATATTCCTTTTTAATGTAAAGCTTGTTGTAAAGCCGTTCACATTATTAAACTCATGTGTTACAGAATCTGTAATATAGTCTCCGCTGAAAGTGTCGCCAACGTATTTAATGCTGACGGTCATTCCTGGAAGAAGCTTGTAAGTTCCTTCTGCTTTTCCACGAGCTGTCATAAACTTGTAAGAATTATGCTGGAGGCTTCCCAAGGCAACGTTCTTTGCATCTTCTTCATCAAATAAACTTTCATCAACTATGTTGTTTACCCATTTTCCGTTACCACCCTTAGAGCAGGAAGTAAAATCATCTGAGCCACCAACCTTTTTAGCTACGTCGCTAACTGTTGCGTTTCCTGCAAAGCCTTCGCATTTCATATTATCCCAGCCTGCAGAATTACAATCAGAAAATAGCTCAGAAATATCTTGTACAGGATAGAAGGAAATCAAACTCTTTCCCCATTCAAAAATAACTTCGTCGCTGCGAACTTCTATGGAATCTTTTACATATACTTTGCTTCCATAAGCGTATATATCTTTTCCATAGCGCTGAGCTGCCTTAAGAACAAAGTCGTAATCGGTATTGCCTTCCATACTTGCAAAAACCTGACTTGCTCCAAAGGAATCTATTTCTGCGGTAAGGGAATAATTTTCTATGATGTCTTTAATTACGTCGCTGCAGGTTTTATTTTCATAAGACACAAAATGCCTTCCATGCTTAAGCTTATACAAAGCATTGCAGCCGCGAACCTCTACCATTTCATGACCATACTCTTCAAAGCGACCGGCAAAGGCTGTAATCTCTCCGTCGAACACCTCTTCTACATCATCCTTATATCCAAGGTGAATAGAAATCTGGCTTTCCAGAGAAAAGGTTCCAAGCTCCAGAAGCTTTTCTGCAGACACATCAAAAAGCAGGGAAAAGGTTCCTACTCCATTCAGGCGGTCGCTTACAACAATTTTTTTAAGAGCCCCTTCATGTTTTGTATCGAGGCGTTTTCCGTCTACGTATACAATCCATACCGGGGTTAAGGTTTTGTTCTCATCAGACATTTTTACCTCCTGCTAAGCTGCCTAGTACAAAGGTGGAAGCTCTACAATTGTTCCTGCAGAAATATTTTCAGGGTCATCTATATTGTTTGCATCTGCAATAGCACGCCATTTTGCACTGTTGTTGTATTCGCGGGCTGCCAGTGAAGAAAGAGTTTCTCCCTCTCTCAAGGCCATGCGTTTTGTATGGTCTGCAGATTCGCGGCGGGTATTTGAAAGCTGTGTAGCCGCAGTTGCATATTCCTTAAAGACAACCTTACAAATTGCGCGAAGCGGAGTTCCGTCATTTGCAAAAAGGGTAAAGCGCTGTACTAAGTCTTCCATTACACAGTCAAAGCTAAGGCTACCCCAGCTAAAGCGCAAAATTGGAGGACGGTGCTCCTGGGCATTTACCAGCATGAGCTCTTCGATTTTTGTTGTATAATCACGTACATCTGTTTTTTCTTCTGAGGTATCGAAAAAGAGTTCCATAGAAAGTCTTTTGCGTTCGCCCATTGTAAACTGAACCGGAGGTGAATCCATTCCGAATACATTTATTTCTGACCATGGAGTCTTTTTTTCTATTACATACTCTTTAGGATTAAAAAGAACTTCAATCTCGTCGTTTGTGTCTACATTTGTAATTACAGCTTTTTCAAGTGCCATACTCAACTCCTGTTAAAATCAGTTACCGTCTACAGACAGTCCTTCGTGTGTTATCTCAATTCTTTCTACCGCATATTCACTGCCAAGGTTTGTTTCCAGGCGGGGACCAATCCAGCGGCAGGGAAATGCACGGAAGAAATTCCAGCGTTTTAATTCGTTGTTTTCTGTATCCTTAAGAATGATTGAACCGTTTTTGCGTTCTATCTTCTTGTCTTCCAGAACTGTTTCTTTATACCAGTTAAAGAGGGCCTCGTTGTCTGTAATTCCTTTTTCAAGAATCAGATTCGGGTAACGTGTTCGCCCATAAAACTTATGAGTGCTTGTATTAAGTCCACCCTCTTCTATCTCGTATACATAAGTCTCTGCTTCCAGACCTTCGCACTTTTGAAATCTTGCGGTTTCTATTCCGTCAATTTCTACAGTAAACAAATAGGCAGAAATCTTTCCATCATCACTCATTTTCTTCCTCCTAATCCTCCTGGATATATACACTTGCACCGTCTTTTTCTGCAGTAATTGTTACCTGGAAAAATTCGGCTGGTTTGACAATTGCAACACCAACTTCAAAGGTCAGTATTCCATTATCTATATTTTCAATTGGATTTAATTCTTCATCGCAGCGTACATAAAAACCTTGCTCCGATGTACTTCCTGCTAAATAACCCTTCATCCACAGGTCCAGTAAAAAACCGGAAACCTGGCGTACAAGTCTTTTTCTAAGATTCTTGTCGTTTACTTCAAAAACTGCCCATTGTGTTCCCTGCTTTATTGCGGAGCTTATGCGGGAGAAGGTTCGCCTTACACTTATGTAGCGCCATTCATAATCCGGAGAAAGAGTTTTTGCTCCCCAGATTTTTACTCCTGAACCCGGGAAATACTTTAAGACATTTATATTTTTGTCATAAAGCATGGAGATTTCGCTTTGTGTAATCTTTTTTGAAAGACCTACCGCGCCCTGTACAATGCAGTTTGCAGGTGCATGAAAAATTCCTTTTTCACTGTCTGTCATTCCTATGCAGCCGCAGATTGCCCCGGAAGGCGGCATACGGATTGTTTTGTATCCGGCTGCATCAAGAGGGTCTATAACATTTACATAAGGATAATAAATTGCCGCACAGTTAGACTGAATTCTCTTTGCGTAATCTATGGCCTGAGGTGTAGTAAAGGAATCGGGAAGATCCAGTACTGCAAAACGATTTGGAAAACGCTCTGCCTGTATTACCATGGCTTTTTGAACTGCTTCATATGCCTTTAGTCTTTCTTCTGGTTCTTTTCCAGGCTGATTCAAAATCCAATTTAAATCCGGAACTGCAATGAGAGAAATATCGTCTCTTGTTTCAAAGGCTCCTATTCCGGAAAATTCCTGAATACCTTTATAAAAGCCTATAAAATCACCTGCGGTAAGGTCTGCAATTCCATCACAGCCATTTTTTGCATATTCTGAATATACAGGTTTTATCATTCCACGGGCATCAGACTTGTCTACTCTCAGTGTGCGGGAACGGCTGTTGATGTAAGTTTCAAAATACCTTTCGTTATTTTCGTTCATTGAAAGGTGAAGATAAGTTTCGTTCTTTTTGTCTTTATTTGAGATGATTGTAGAAAAGAAAACCTGGCGAATAAGAATTTCACCTGTATCGCCTTTATATCTTGAAAGGCTTTTTAGTGGTGCAGAAAAATAAACCTGGTTTCCTTCTATTTTTTCTATCTGGCGGCAGACGGTTCTTCCCTTTTTTAAATTGAATTCAAGAATGTCGCCCTCTGCAATATTTTCTGTAGTATCGAGTTCGACATATTCGCCCTCGCTGCCGGCAGACAGGATTTTAGAAGAAAGCTTCTCGTATTCGTACCAGAGCTTTACACAAATGTAATTTCCCCAGGTTCCTGGAGTAAGTGCCTTTAATTTTACGGAACCCTTCTGGCATTTAAGTTCAAGCTCTGCCTCTCGAACTGATTCATTATGAGCAACTCTGGTAACAATGCATTCTTTGCCACCGCACTTAAAATAGCTGTAAACAGACAGGGGCAGAACGCCTTCTGTGTCGAAGCCTCCATACAACTTTAAGTACTCATCAAAGCTGTTAATAAGTTCAGGCTTTCCTACCGGTCCTTTTTCGGCTATTCCGGCAAAAGCACAAAGGCAGCGAGTATCAATTTGTAATGGATTGAGTACATATTTCTGTTCAGAAACATATACTCCCGGCACACTCAGTCTGTTCATCTTATTTTATTTTTTTTCCTTCTTAGGCTTTTTCTTTTTAATATCCGGAATATATCTGCAGAAAGGACAGTAATCCCAGGAGTCTTTCATTCGGTTTCCGCAAACAGGGCAGCGTCTTTTTGTAATTCCCATTGCGCGGCGTTTTTTGATTTTTGTAATTATGAATAAAACTACAAGCGCAATAATAACAAGAATAACAATTACGATGATTGTAATTCTCAGCCAGCGGGGAACCGGAAGCTTAACTGCAAGGAAGGTTCTCTGCCCTCTGCCTTCGGAATCACGCTCGGAAACTGCTACCTCAAGCAGGTGGTAGTTATTATCCGGTTTTACATTTTTTACCTTGTAATTGATTACATAACATTTATTAATAATGTCTCTGATTGACTTTATATGCTCCGGAACTGCACTTAAAGTTTTACTGTAAAAATAGGTACCTGAGGTAAGCTCTGAAATTTCATTAAGGGCACTCAAGCCTGCAGAACTTATAACTTTTATACCAACAGAATAAACCGGAATAGATTTTTCATTTAGAGTTGCATCCAGCTGGTCTTTTGTAAAGCGGCTGTTCTGGTCTCTACCATCAGAAATAATTATGATAACCTTTCTTCTTGTAGTTTTTGTTTCCAGTTTTCGGACAATATTCAATAATGAGTCATAAATTCTAGGCTGAGTTTCTGAAACTTCAATGGCATTAATCAGTGAAGTATCTATATCCTCTTTTGCAAGATTTTCAAATATAGGAACTGCATCATCTCCAATCGTATAGAGCGAAAGAGTTTCTCCCTTCTGCATTAATTCTATAAATTTAATTACTGCTGTTTTCTGAAAATCTAGAGGTTCTCCCTCCATAATACCGTTATTAGAAATCAAAATAGAATAATCTACTGGTTCGGTTTTCATTGAAAAAGGATATACATTCTGCTTACCCTTCAATTCTTCACTGTCGATTCTTGTCATAAAAAGGCCAGGTGCAAGGCCTGTAACTATTTCGCCCTTTTCGTTTCTTACAGAGACAAAGGCTGTCATATTTGGATAGTCTTCTGAACAAACCTGATCTATTTTTACACTAAGACTTGCCTTTGCTTTTTCCTGAGAAAAAGCAAAAACTGTAAAAAGGCTTAAAATTATAATAAGTAACTTCTTTTTCATAATAACACCTACAACAATTTTATTGTGAACTGCTTGCTGCCAAGACTTAGTAAATCGCCGTCGATCAACAGTGATTTTACACTATCCACATTGTTCACTTTTATCGGGCTTCCATTTCCCATATCTACGAGAGAACACTCGCCATCAAAAATAGAAAGATAGGCATGCTGTCTAGCAAGCTCTGCATTTAAAATTCTGATTTCGCAGTCTACGGCCGAACCTATAAAAGATTTTCCTTCATGCAGGGTGTAGCTTTTTGCAGGGCTTCCGTCTTCCTTGAGTTCTACTAACCAGCCGGCAAGTGGTGCAATACAAACCGGACAAACTTTCCAGGACGGGTCCATAATATGGCCTTCTTTACAATATCTATAGTGCATTTATTCCCCCTATAATAACTGATAGACCCAGATAGTTGCTGAGTTATCGCGGCCCTTTCCGCCAATATCAAAAATTACTTCAGGATTGTATTCTGAAATTTCACCTTCATTTATTTTCAGGTAAATATTTCGCCATCGGTTCTTTGTATCAAGGCCATCTACATTCATTGTGTAAGAGTTTTTTCCCTGAAGTGTAACTGTAATTGCATAGTTACCCTGGTAAATATCTGTACGGCGAATAAGTAAAGTCTTTCTGCCCTTTACAATATTTTTTAAGTGGAACTTCATTCCGCCGCCTACCCAGCGTTTTATTGTGTCGTATACCAGAGTTCCGTCCGGATAGTAGAAAGAATCTTTGGCTGTAGTCGGATGTCTTGTATTTATAAAGGTCAGGCGGTGAGATTCAATAGATTCTTGTGAGCCCATGTTGATGGTATCAACCAATGTGTATTTTTCTTCTTCGAAAAGGAGAACACGCGGCATCTTGTAACTGATAAACTGAATATCATTACTGCTGACTTCTTTTTCAATTATTGTATTTTTTAAGCCGTCTATAATTTTTTTATGCTCACACAAAATCTGATCTATTTCTTCGTACTTGTTGCTGTACTTTTTGAGCAGGTCGCCAAGAGTATACATAGCATTTCTGGCATTTTCGTAGTCTTCTTTTGTGGTAAAGTTATACTCTTCACTTTCATGCTCTCTTTCGTAATCTGCCAGTTCAAAAATTACATCGTGATCAATATCAAAAAGAGGAATTAGTAAATGAATGATATCATCAAAGAATACTCCCGCAGTTTGAATTATCATTTTAGAAGTCATGGCCACGGTGTACATACTCTTTAAAGAAGCAAGAGGGAAAAGCTCATTACAAGATTTTGCAACACTGCAGGTATATTCAAAAAGATCTATCATGAGCTTCTGAAGATATATTGAAACACCACGCTCTGTTCTTACAGCCCATGGAACGAATCTGTAGTCTAAGGCATTTGGTCCAGGGTTTTTAAAATCATCGCAGTTTGCAATTTCATTTATTCCAATTCCTTCCGGATCTTCAAGTTTTACTCTTGCAAGCTCAACAGTAATATCCGGCTCGGTAATTTCCTGAACAATTTCTACCTTTGCAGTTTCCAGCTTGTACTGATAGCCCTGCAAATCTATATTTTCTGTATTCTGGAAAAAGTCCTGCAAAACTTCACTGTATTTTATTACGATGTGAATTGTACATGGAAAGCTGTATTTTTTTGAATCAAACACAAGAACCTGAGGCTCATATAAGAAAAGAGGATTTCCCAAACCGTCAAAAGCAAGGCCACGCCCTATAATAAAAGTTACAAGACCACCCTTAGTTTTTTCTGCCTGTACATGCAGCGAATCTAAAAAGTTTGGAACTATTCCATAACCGTGGAAAACTTTGTTATATAGTTTTTCCTTATTGAAATGATAGTCTTCTATCTTATTCCAATACTCTGGGCCTACCTGCAGGCCAGGAAAGAAGTTTGCTCTTTTATATTTTTCCAACTCATCCATAATCTTTTTCCTTTTTAAATTGTTATTGTGGAACCCATTGTAGATTTACCATCAATTGTGGTTTTCTTTCTTGGGCGCACTTTTTTTCTTTTAAAACATATATAGCAGTCTGTATTCACAGGCTTTTCCTGCTGCAATAAAAGAGAAAGCCTTTTTATAAGGTTCTCATCGAAATACTCTTTTTCTACCGGGAAGGAAACTGTAAAAACTGAGGCATCTCCTTCACGGTTGAAAATTCCTCCCCTGATATCTGTATTATCTATAATATCAAGCCGGGAATAAGGTACATAACCTTCAATTATTTCTGGAACAATTCCTGTAAGAATATATACATAGGTCTTTAAGCCCAGAGCCGTTCCCCGCAATTTAAACAAAGGAATTGCGTACTGTAAAAAGAGTCTTCGTTTCTCTTCAGTTCCTAAAAGTTCAACATTAATTCCAAGCCAATTTGCAAGCACCGGCAAAAAGTCTGACGGGCAATGCATAGGCCTGAAGAGTTCATTTATATTATCTATTTTTATAGAGATGTCGTTTTTAAGGTGCTGAAAAATCATGAGATAGCGGCTTAAAAAATCGTTCTCCTGAAAGTTTGAAGGCAAGTAATGTACTGCATTTTTTGAAGTAGCATAAAGCATTACTTTTTTGTTATTTAGAATTTTACAGTCTGTAACTACAAACCTGCGGTAATCAGACTCCTGATAAGTAACCTCTATATCTTCCTCTTTCAGGTCCGGGTACAAGGAGAATAATCTGTTTTTCGCAGCAAAGAGGTCTAAACCGACACAGGTTTGCTTAATTGCAGCTGCATCCAATTATCCCCACCTCCTTACTGTTAGACGAATATTATTTTTTGTATCTTCTTCTTCCTGAACAACGGAGTAGCCTAAATCTTTTACTTTATCCATAATCGTTTCGTAGGCGTACTGACGGGTAATCTTGTTTAATATTTCATCCTGCTTAAGGCCGGTAAAGGTTTCTATTGCCCACCAGTCTGCAACAAACTCATAATTATTTTCCTTCTTGCGAATTCCTATACTGTATTTCGAACCTGTCTTAATTTCAAAAATACAGTCTTCTATTTCTTCTCCCTTTCCGTAGCCATGAAGAGTGAGTTTTTCATTTTCTGCGGCTTCAACATATTTCATATCTAAAGCTTCAAGCGCTTTTTTAAGACATTCGAGACTTTTTATTTTTGTATCAATTTTTGAAATATGAGACATTTTCTATTCCTCTTTTTCTTTCTGGCCTATCTGAACACGAATAAAGGCATTATTCGGAATCTTCTTTGTAACGCTTTCAATGCGGCAGGTAACAAAGCCATTTGCAACTGAAGTAATCTTAAAAGTACCTATGATTTCGCCAAAATCAGCTGCAGGAGAAATCTCTCCTGTAACACCTTTTTGAAGTCCTGTTTTAATGTCTCCAGTTTTTGCCATTAATTCGGCCTGAACTCCATTTTCCAGAGTAATTTCAAGAACGCGCATTACGCCATAAACCGGCTCATAAAGAACTTTCTTTTTAAGCTGCACATCCTTTGGCAAAGGAGTAATTTCTGCTATAACAAGAGGATCCTCTATAACAGCAGTTTTTGTGGCACAAGCCGAAACCATAAGAATGAGAATACATATAACTATTATTTTTCTAACAATTTCCATACACGTTCTCCATCTTTTCCACGGAAAATCCAGTTTCTGTCATCAAGAAATAAAAAGAAACTTCTATAAAGATTTCCGTTTATATCTACAGATTTTGATTTATCTTTTACAGACACATTTGCGTCGGGTTTTAAATAATCACCTGTGTAAATAAAATGTTTACCCTTTGGCAAAACACATTTCTCAAGCTTATCCCAGCCAAGAAAAATATTATTAATAAACAAGCCCTGGCCTGGTGTTTTTATATCGGGTACTACTCCGTAATTATCTTTTCCAAAAAGTGAATCTGCCAGAGAAAAAATAATATTATGATAGGAATCCCATACACCAGCCAGTGAAAACTCCGAATTGAAAAATTTTACATCTTTTATCAACTTATTGCTTTTTGCATCTCTTAAGGCTATATGATAAATATTTATCTGATCTGTAAGCTGTATGCGACCTTCAATAACATAATCTGCATAGGCATAAGAATCGTAGTCTGTTTTTACATACTGATTTAAATCTATAGCAGAAACAGTCTGAACCATTTCTGTTGTATAAAGCAGATAAGAAAAAACTCTGCTGAAATAATCATCTTCGGGTTTTATGGTAACACCATCCTGCTCAATAAAGCTTGATGGAATATAGTCAAAGTCACCTGTAGACTGACCTATGTAAGTTCTACTTTCGAGCACAAAAGGTTTTACAATTACTTTATATTTCTTTCCACTTTCAAAAGTCTTGCTTTCGACAATTGCCAGATATTCAGAAAGCATAGCGTTAATAACTTTTGAAATCATATTAAGATTTTCAATTGTTCTTATAATAGTGATAGGAAAGCCATTATCTGAAAATCTATAAAATGAAAGCATTAAAACGTATCCATTGCTGGATTCAAATAAAAATGGCTGACAGGTTCCAGAAATCAGACAAGGATAACGTTCATCGGCTAAAGCATAAATAAAGTCTTTTGAGTTTTTAGCCTTTTCCATACCATATTTGCCTATAAGCCATTTATCAAGTGAAACAGGTTTCATTTTCTCTGTATTAACCATGGCTTTATAAAGTTCTTTCTGAATTTCTTCTGATATATATAATGGGATACTAGAAGTACTGTTTATATGAAGCATTACATATCCAGGAACAACTTCTGATAAGGCATCATATTTTTCCTGAATAGGAATTGATTCCTGGCTTGGAAGAAAAGCCTGAAAATCTTCCAAACCGGCAGCATATGAAATGCAAGATATAAAAAGAGAAAAGAAAAATATACAAATCTTATTTTTTTTCATTATATAAACACTCCATAACTGCCAGTTTTTAGATTATTTAGTCCTATGACCAGTCTGCGTTTTCGTAAACCAGAGAAATAGTTTCCTGAATTACTCCAGATTCCTGGCTTCCGAGGTCAGACATAGTCCATCCACATGGAACGCAGTTGTAAAGGTTGCGTCTCTGAATTTCAGATACACCATCGCGATCCATAAATACGATTGAAACAGATTTCTGTTCCGGGTTTCCTCTTTCAACAGTCTTCCACCACTCTTTGAGCACCTTGTCACGAGGGTCTGCGTTACGTACGAGCTTTACAGTGTCATACTTAACTTTTCCGACTACTTTACGAGGATTCTTATCCATACCGCCCATATCATCAGACACTTCGGCAGTAGCTCCAAGTCCTGAAATTGAAACGAAGTTTCCGTAATCAATTCCATCTACTTCAACTTTGAAGTAAGCTTTGGTGGTTGGTAAATAATCAGCCATCTTTTTCTCCTTGTGATTTTATTAAATAAAATCAAGTTTTTTTTATTCGTCTCCAAGAGTTTTCTGAGAAACCCTGAATACTACAAATTCAGCAGGCTTAGCAGGTGCCAAACCAATTTCGATTACAACATATCCGGCATCAATTGATTCCGGTGGGTTCAATTCGTCATCACAGCGAACATAGAAAGCTTCTTCCGGAGAATCTCCAAACAAAGCTCCGCTCTTCCAGATGTTCAAAAGGAAGGCTGTAATATTACGGGTGATCTTCTTCCACAAGTCTCTTGTGTTAGGTTCGAATACAACCCAGTTAGTACCATTCTGAAGAGCCTGCTCTACCATACAGAACAAGCGTCTTACGTTTACATAGCGCCATTCTGGATTTGAGCTGATTGTGCGGGCACCCCATACACGAATACCACGGCCAGGGAAGTCACGAATACAGTTGATTCCCTTAGGGTTCAAAAGTTCCTGTTCTGCATCTGTAAGGTTGTACTTTAAGCCAAGAGCTGTCTTAAACAATTCGTTTGCAGGAGCCTTGTGTACACCACGAGTTCCGTCTACGCGACCATAAATACCACATACACCTCCAGAAGGTGGTGCAAAAATATTCTTGTCTGCAACCATGTCGTACATCTGTACCCAAGGGAAGTAGTAAGCACCCATGATTGAATCGCGTGGCATTGGCATTGTATCAATTCCTGCTTCCAGAGTTTCCGGAGAATCAAGAACTGCAAAGCGGAAACGGTTCTTTTCACAGTGAGTAAGAATTGCATCCTGAGCAGCAGGATCTGTAACACCAGGAGCACAAACAATAGAAATATCCTGAATCTCATCAAAGAGTGGCAAACCGGATTTTTTACCAACACCCTCATCTTTTCCGATGATAAGTTTTGCAATATTGTCCGGATTCTTTACTTCGTAAACTTCTTCTTCTGCAGGCTTATCACCTTCTTTAGCGGCTGCTTTATCGCCCTCTTTAGGAGCATCTGCCTTTTTTGCTTTTGGAGCTTCTGCAAGGTTATTGATGTAACACTTTGTTCCACCGTTCTGGAAGAACTGATAAACTCCATGTGCCAGCCAGCCACCAGCATGCAAGCCACCGAACAACTTTGTGTACTGAGTCCAGTTTGTTACAAGGACAGCTTGATTTACAGGACCTTTCTCGGCAATTCCAAGAAAACCAACAATGTTTGTAGCTCCTGCCTCTATAGGCTTAGAACCACTTTCAATTTCTTCGACATAAACACCAGGGGTCTGATAATTTGGCATTTATTCCTCCTTTTTTAAAATCACAATTCTATGATTCTTTATTTATTATTAACCTGTTTAGCACTAAGGTCTTTCTTTTCAACTCGTACAAACTTCTCTCCCTTGAGAGAATTAAGCTGTACCTCAACTCTATAATCGAGATATAAATCTTCTGTAAAACTTTCTGAAGAATCCCGGCGAACAACCGGCTCAAGAATAAATTTATTTAATTCATTTCCATGCCAGTTATATTCATTACATTCATAAACTGTATTATCTTTAAAAAAGACTGCTATATAACCAAAGAGAGAAAGTGCATCCTCCAAAATAGGGGCATGTATTAAAACTCTTATGCGCATTTGATATAAAGCAGGCACTTCGTATCTAAGTTCGTCTACAATTATTCTTTGGCCTGTTTTATCATTTGAAGTCTGGAAGATATCTGTTACTAAAAATTTAACTTCGTTTTTTTGATTTTTTGAAAATTCATCGACAATTGAAAATTTTATTTGAGAGGCAGTAGAGAGATTCTTTTTGAGTGTTTGAATTACATACTTAAAAATATCCGACTGCATCTTACTCTACCTCTTCTCAATTACCACATTATTTAAGAAAGGAAGTTCATCATCACGGAGCAGGATTTTTTCTACAACTACATCTGCATCCAAATCAAAAACTTCTACCGAATTGATTGAAAGTATTTCATTTATTTTTTCAAGCTGCTTAAGAATCATTCCAACTGTAACTTCTTTTCCAAATTCCCAACCAGAGCCTTCATCTCCTTCGAGGCAGTCAAAGTTTCGTCTTAAGGCTTCTTCTATCCGCGCCTTAGTTTTTCCTTCGTCCAGAACATCGCTCTTAAAGGTAACAGCAAGTGTTATATTAAATTCCTTATAAACCGGTGCCTGTACACAAAGCGGAGTTCCAACAAGCTTGCGATCGTCCAGATATTCTTTTACCCGCCTTATTAATTCTCTGGAAGGTATAAGCTTTACATCGTAACCAAGGCCCGCAGGACGTACCGGAATTATTACCGTACAAACTTCGTTCTTAGCATTTCGCTTTTTTAAGCAGTAAGAGCGGCCTACACTGGCAGAAGCCTCGCGGGCAAGCCACTGAAAGTCTTCCGTCGTAACGGCTCTCTGCAGACTCTTAAAGGCTCCGGCTGCCCTTCCCTTAAGGTTATCTACAGATTCCATATCGGCACCACCTTCCGCCGGGAATGGATTTGTACAGCCGGAAATAAAAGGAATGCTTTGTATTAAGCCCTGCAGTGTATTTCTTGCAACATTACCAACTGTTCCGCCACCGGTATGATAAGACTTCATAAGAATATTGAACTTACCCTTTGGCGGATTCACTCCTTTTACTCCATCACCAAATAAAATTTTTCCGCAGGAATAATCTATTACATAGTGACGCGAGAAGGCCGTAGATGAATAAAAGTTTTCTACCTCTGTATAGCGAACCCAGACTTCATCGCCCTTTTCAAAATAAGGTTCAGCGCCACAATCTTTCTTTATGATTTCAAGCTCGTTTGCCGAAGGAATAGAAGCTTCATTTACGTAGAGCTCAGAGCCTTTAAGAATATCTTTATGAGCAACAAAAGAGACTGTCCAGGTGCACCTGTTCCCGAACCAATTATTTCGTTTTCATAAGTTTTTTCATTTTTTGCATAGACAGAGTTTAAAAGAATATTCTGAACAAATGGTCTGTTTTCAAAGCTGCCGGAAATAAGGGTAAGACGAATCCAATAAAGCTTTTGTCCAAACTCTTCTACCGGGCTCATATCTTCAGGAATTACAAAATCTACAAAGCCAGACTGATGGAAGGAATCTGTATCATCACTCACAGAAAGATCTGTCCACTTTTTACCGTTAAAATATTCCCACTGCAGATTAATCATTCTTGGAGCATTTTTGTTTATCAGCTCATCATTATGAAAATCTTTAAATATATTCCGCTCAAGCTGATTCACAGTTTCGTCCATTCTAAAATAAAGAGAAGACTCTCCAGCCGGCAGCTGATTGCTCAGACCAATATATAAAGAAGGAAGCTTACTTTCATTAATATCAAAAAGGCAGATTTCTTTATCTTCTTTATCTTTTGTAAAAGACGGAATATTCTTCCAGACAAAATTACTATAGGTACAACACTTTTTTGGAGGCAGCTTTAAAGCTTCGTATTTTATTCTGATTTTTGCAATTTCCGGACTCTGAACTTTTGAAGTAAAATGCCAGAGCCAGTTATCCTTTTCGTCTTTTACATATTCACCACCAATTGCAAAATCCTTTGTTATAAGACGAACGCGAATCCAGTAATGCTCTTCGTTATTTACAGACACCATTGAAAGCTTTTCCGGAACAGTAAAAGAAACTGTACCAGACTGCTTAAGATCAAAGGTGCCGTCTATAAAATCATCATCACTATTTAATTTAACCCAGTCATTGCCATTCCAGTATTCATAAACAAAGCTTGCGTTTTTATTTGTGTCTTCATGAATATAGGTTTCGCTAAAGAAATAGGTAATTTCGGCCTTTGTCTTTTTATTTATGAAAATATCATCTGCGTAAATATAAAAGCATTCATTGTAAAGAGGATTTTCAGAAAACATATGAAAGGAAGTATTCATATCTATCTCTTCATACTTCGCATCATAATTTGAAAGACAGCCATCCGGAGAAAAGCCCATGCCACCAAAAATAGTTTTAAGCTGTATGCCTTTTGCAGAAAGGGCATTTTTATCTGATGGAATATCTGCAAGAATTCCGCGAATCCACAAACCTTCTTTTCCATTAACTTCTACCGGCTGAATTGGAATACCGCCATGGAAATAAATTGTGTTATCTTTTTCGCGAATGTTATTTATCGAATAAGTAGTTCTAAAGGCAGTCCACTTAAAGCCATCCCAGAATTCCCAGAAGGTGTGTTTTACCAGTTCTGCATTTACAGAATTAATTTCCTGAACAGGTGTAATTGAAAGCTGAATATAATGTTCATTTTCCAGATATTTAAAGGAATCTGACATTATATAGATGGCATGCTCTATTTCGTTTTTAGAATCGAATAAATAAAAGCCTTTTACTTTTTCTTCTTCTATATTCTCTGTCCAGTTTTCTTTGTATTTATTTACGCAGCTTACAAGCTTTGAATTGCTAACCTTTATATTTTTTTCTGTTTCAAAAACAATATCATCTGCTTCGCTTACAACGGCCGCAATCTGGGTTCCTGCTTTTATTTCAATATTTTTATTTATACCTTCTACCGGGAAGAACTGAATAATTGCGCGGGCACTCTGAGGAGTAACAAGGGAAAGTCCCATAAGCTCAAGCAGCGAAAGATAGGTTTTATCCGGAACTTTATTTAAACGGTAGATTGTCATTTCCGTCATCCAGGAAAATAACTCGAGCAGGGTTATTCCGGGATCAGAGGTGTTGTGGTTTGTCCATTCGGGACAGTAACGAGGAATTAATCTGAGTGCTTCATTAAAAATGTCATCGAACGTTCTATCGTCCAAATTGATTTTGGGAATCACTTTCACCTCTCTCCAAATAAAACGGATAGACCATATTAAAAAATGTATTTACCGAACGTATTTCATAATCAATTGAAATATTAATCTTTACAGGATTATCCGGGTCAGGTTCTCCTGTTACAGATTTTAGAATTACGCGCGGCTCCCATTTAACAATGGCCTCTTCAATGTAATGAATAGCAAGCGAAATCGTTTTGGAAGAATTTGGAAAGAAGATTATCTCATTTATCTTACAACCAAAATCCGGACGCATTACTCTTTCTCCCGGAGTTGTGTTGAGAATAATCCTTATAGACTCTTCAATACTTTTTTCATAACTGGAGGTTGCAATGTTTCCATGGACATCAATTTCCACAGGAAACTTCCAACCCTTTCCAAGTATATTTCTATTCATACTTTTTTCTAAAATTTATTTTTTTATTGGTAACACCAATTTTGTTATAAAACCAAGGTTAAACTGACAGATGTAATAAGTCAAGAAAAAGGCCCGTCCAATTGTGTCACAATTGTCACAAAGATGATTTTTTTCAAGCACTGATTTTTCAGAATAAAATTTATGACAATTGTGACATTTATTTTTGAAAGAAAACTTTGACATTAACTACTTATAATTTATAATTTTTGCAAATAGTATTTAAAAAACAGGAGAAATTTATGGCAAAAAAACAAGAGCTGGAAATTTCAATAACTGCAGAAGGTGAAGTTTCAATAAATGTCATTGGGGCAAAAGGAAAAAAATGCCTGGACCTTACAAAAGATTTTGAAGAAGCAATTGGAATCGTAACTGAAAGAGAAACAAAACCTTCGTTCTATGAAAACGAAGAATCTTCATCATATATTTATACAGGAACAGGTATGAACAAAAATGAGTAACCAGATAACCTTTTACCTACCCCTGGGTCTGAACATAGACGGCACCATACACAAACGCGGAAAAATGCATCTTACAACCACACTGGATGAACTTAAAGTTCAGGAGGCCGAAGAGGTTGCAATGAACTCGCGCTACAGAGATATTCTTTTACTTGCCAGTGTTATAGATGAAATTGGTGATATAAAAGATGTAACAAAAGATACAATAATGAATCTGTATGAAGCAGACTTCTTATTTTTGCAGTTGTTATACAAGCAGGTAAACGGAGAAAGTTCTCTTATTACTACGCAATGCCCAAACTGCGGTAAAGATTTTCAATTTGCACTTGCAGACCTTTACTCAGATGAAAGCCGTATAAAATAGAAAAAAGGAAAGAGTTTATGGCAATCTATAATTATTCAAACAAAGATATAATTCAAATAGATTTTCAAACCGGCAGCTTTACCGATGCCAGCATTACAAACTCTGATTTAGACGGTCTTTTAAGCAGCAGCATTAACTGGAATAAAACAGAAATAAGAGATTCTAACTGTAACGATGCACAATTTATAGATACCAAACTTTCAGACTGTACTTTTTCCCGTTCCAGCCTTATTAATTCTCAATTTACAAAATGTAATCTATTAAATAATAACCTTTCCGGACTTAGCCTGATAAAAGTCAAAATTCTAAATTCAAAACTCAAGAAAACCGTTTTTGAAGCCTGCACTATGCAAAGGGCTCAGTTTAAAAACACAATTATCGAGTCTTCTACTATTAAAGATATAGAAGGTATTTTTGCCGTTTTTTCAAACACAGTTTTTATTAATTGTTTTATAGAATTAACTTACGGAAACGGCATGAATGGTTTTTCTTCTGCCCTATTTGAAAACTGCCTTTTTTATAATTGTAGTTTTTCCGACTACCCGCTTAGAGGTGCCAGAATAAATCACTGCACCTTTATTGCCTGTAGTGGAGAAATTACTGATGTAATAGAGGCTGAATGCTCATACGGGCTGCCACGCATTCCAATAGCAGAAGCAAGTCCTCTTACAGACTTTAATGCTGCACAAAATTTAATAAACGAGGTTACAAATGGCTAAAGCAGAACAAATAAGATCCTGCATTGCAAACATGGACAGCGAAATTGTAAAAGATGCCCTTTCAATTATTCTTGCAAAAGAACCTTCACAATCAAGCGGAGCTGCAAAAACAGAAATAACTTCAAACTATAAAAACTTTGCACAGGCAATTCTTGCCCTTAAAAGACAATATAAATTTCCCGAACTAAACCTTTTTACTGTAGAGGCAGACCTTGTTTATGTAACTGCAGGTGACCGCCGTGTGTTACTAACAGATAGAGAGGAAGCTCTTAAAAACCCGCTTCCACCTCAGAGACATGAAGATCTGGATCTTCCAACAGATGAAATTGAAAATCCGAAAAGTGATTCCAACGAGGATTCAGTTGAAAATGCCTTTGAACCAATTAAAAATAACGAGAGCCGATTCTCTCACCTGGAGCTTTAGTTATGCAGCAGATAAGAACAGAATTCAGATTTACCCTTCCTAAGGGTACCGGCATAAAAGCCGAAAACGGCCGAAAAGTAAGCGGTGTAATGAGGCTTGTAAAAGTTAGCGACATTGTCGGCATTGAGCGCGACAGTACCGTACAGAAAAACTCAGGTGCTTTTTACATTGTTCTTTTAGCAAAGGTAATTACTGCCCTTGGTGCAGAGAGAAATATAAACCGAAACACTATTGAAAAAATGCATCCTGTTGATTTTGCATTTCTTGTAGATTTTATGCATGAAATAAATCATCAGGTAATAAAGAAGATTCCGCTCAAGTGTCCAAACTGTAATACAGAATATTACGGGGAGTTTGAACAACTGGGGGAAGTATAAGCCGCCCCCAGAATGAAATATTTCAGGAGGCGGCAGACCTGGCCTATTATTTCCACTGGCCTAGAACAGAGATAATGGAAATGACGGGAAAAGAAAGAAGTATCTGGCTGCAACAGATTAAGCGGATTCACAGTGAGCAGAAAGAGCAGCGAGATAGCGAAGCGGCGGCTCAATTGAATTATTTAATGGAAAATAATTCAGGTGAGATGATGTAAGTTATTATAAAATGATAAGGTAAAAAAATGACTGGAAATTTATTCTTTATGGCAAAGGTTTCAGATAACAAGGATGAAGACGGCTTAGGACGAATTCGTGTAACTTATACAAATGAAGACGAAGTAGTTTCAAACTGGATTCCTTATATGTCTTCACTTGCGGCAGATGGAAGCGGTATTTCCTGCCTGCCCGATGTCGATGACCAGGTGCTTGTTATTTCTCTCGATGCTCATAAAACAAAGCTCATAGCCTTAGGTTCTGTATGGAGCGAAGTTGCGGCACCACCAGAGACCGGAGAAAACAGCGATGCCGACCTTAATCAGGATGGAAACAACTCTCTGAGCTTTATAAAAACAAAAGCAGAGAATATGATTATCCTCGATGACACAGACGGTAAAGAAAAAATCCAGATTATACAGAATAAGACTAACAGCAGAATTGAGTTTATTGCAGAAGATAAAAAGCTTTCAATTTCAACAGATGAGGAAATTGATATTGCAGCAAAAAAAGATCTCTGTCTGAATGCAGAGAACATGACTTTTGAAGCAGAAAAAGAATTCAATGTTTCCTGTGAAAACTATCAGGTAAAAGCAAGTAAGGAAATAAAGCTGGAAGCAGACAAGGACATGACCTTAAAGGGCTCTGGAATTGCGCTTAATTAAATATATAAAAAGTAAGAAAAGAAAATGTTAGACCTAAATAAAAAAATAGAAGAATTACTCCAGCGCCATCCGGACCCGAGAGATCCTGCAGGTGTTACGAACTTTGAGGAAAGACAGTTCCGCCAGAGCTGCCCGCCTACCTGGGGTATTGTCGTAGACAATAAAGATCCGGACTGCCTTGGCCGCCTCAAGCTTATGCTGCCCTTAGTCGGGCCTAACGCGGTAACTCCATGGTATCAGGTGCTTGGTCATAACAGAAAGAACGAGGCCGGCTGGTGGGTACTCCCGGACATAGGAACCCAGGTAGTTGTCTGCTTTCCATATGGTAACAGAAGCCAGGGGATTGTACTCGGCTGTATTTATGACATGAAGCACAAACCTCCTGAGCACAGTACGGATGATCCGGGCAAAAGCTATCTTATTCAAACTAAAAACCACAGAATAGAAATAATAGATGAAGACGGCAAGGAAGAAATAAGATTCGAAACTGCAGAAGGCAAGATGAGGGCAATACTCGGCTCAAAAGGTATTGAACTTATAAACGAGCTCGACGGCGGCATTGAAGTAAACTGCAAGAAACTGAACTTCAAGGGCAAGAACATAAACATAAAAACTGAAAAAGATTTTTCAATAAAAACAGATGGAAATGTATCCTTTAAGGAAAAGGGTAAGTTTACACTGACGGCAGACAAGGAAGTAACCCTAAAAGGAAAGAACATAAAGCTAAGCGGTTCAAAAGGCGTAGCCGCCGAAGGTAAGCAGATAGCTGTGGAAGACGACAAGGTTGTGGGCATGGATACCCACATAATGGTAGTGCCTGCCGGAACCTCAACTGCGACCGTTCCTCTGCCGCATCCGTTCATAGGTAAGCTGAAAGACAAGCTTTCAAAAGACGTAAAGATAAAAGATAAAAAATGCGCAACAAAAGACAGCGTTGCAAAGCATGATGACTCAATGCACATGCAGCTGCCGGGAACAATCAAGTTTCAGAATAATCCGAAGAAAGAAGGAAATGTTACCGGGGGAACTTCAAGCAAGGTAAAGATCAACGGTAAGGAAGCCGCTGTAATCGGAAGCCAGGTAACTACCTGCAATGACATGGGCATGCAGAACAATTCTACCATTATAGCCATGGGTGCAAGTTTCCCTATGCCTGCAATTATTAACCCAAAGAATACCGAAGAATGGAAACGCGAACGCGATGAAGCCGAAAAGAAGGAGCCTAAGTTCAGCGAGGTAAAGTGGAGCACAACCAGTGTTGAAGAAGGCGAAGAAGCAGAGCTCACCGCAAACGTTCAGGACATTGCAGACGGCAACATGGTAAGCCTGCTTGTTTTCCGGGAAGGAAAGGGCCCGGAAGACAGCATCCCGCTTGCAACTTTCCCTCTCACCGTAAAAGGCGGCAGCGTTTCTGCCAAATGGAAGTACCGCGCAGACCAGACCGAGATGCCACCTGAGAGCGACCCCAAGTTTGTATTCACAGCACACTGTGCGTGGTGCAATTTTGAGAAGTCAAGCAACAGCCTGGAAGTAAAGTTAGTCCGTCCTGAGATAAAGAAAGTTGAATGGCAGGATTCAGAAGGCAGTAGCACCAGCAAGGGGCTTGTCGGAGAAACTCTAAAGCTCCACGCCGAAACAAAAGACATGGAAGGCGGAGTAACCTTCATGATTATGGATGACAAGAAACGCGTAGTCGCAACACTTGGTGCAGACATAGAAGGTGACAAGGCTGATGCGGAGTGGAATCCGATAGATAATCGACTACCTGATAATACAAATGAATTAAAATATACTTTTGAAGCCAGAGGTAACCGCTGCAAAAAAGTTGAAAGCAGTGAATGTCAGGTAAAGAATCCGAAAGTTGTTAGTATGGAATGGGATAAAAAGGCAATTTATTACAGAGATGAAGTTACTCTTACAATTAAGTCATTTGAAATGTCTGATGAATCACCAACCTGCAAAATCCAATTATTCGAAAAAGATTTTAAATCAGATGATGATTACATTTTTGAAAAAGATATAAATATCGATAAAGACGAGGTAGAGATAAAATTTAGTGTTGAATTTGAAATTGATAAACTAATAGATGAAAATGAAAAGGAACTTGAGATATATCCAAAATTAGTTTATGAGAAAAAAGAATACACATCAAAGGAAGCCCTATTATTCGTAAAAATTGGAGAATTGAGAAAATGATTAAACGAATTATTGCTGTTGCTTTTTTTTATACATTGACAAATTTATATGCTAAAGAAATTGATTTTCGACAGGTTATATTTGGCAATGCATATGAAAATATTATTGAGGTTGAATCTAATGTTTTTTTTAATCAGTTTCCTGAAACCAGGAACATTGAGGACTATGGACAGGGTGAAATAATTAATCAAATAAAATATAAAGAAAAACATTTCCCAAATGATTTATCTTATTTAATAAGATGGTATGATGAGAATTTAAAATTAGACGAACATTTTATTTATTCTAAAGAAAAAAAATATTATTTTCGTATATTCAAAGAACAATATGGAAATTATATTTTTTATCGTATGCTTGTATCTTTATATGAACTTGACGATAAAAAACTTCTCGATTGGCAAAATAATTATTATGAGCAGGAGTTATTTTATCAAATCTCTGATGATGAGCTCATACATGTGGGAAGTTATACATATAGATATCCAGTTAGCACACAAGGTGGAACTTTCCCCGTATACAATAATGTTGAGATAATACAGAGAAAAAATAAAGTAAGTGGAATAATTGTTTACTGTTTCTATGATGCTAAAACAACCATGATGGATTGGGAAACAACCTGGCAAGGACACGAAGGAGCTTATTATAGTATTAATGATATTCTGACTATAGAAAATAACTCATCGAAGTCAATAAAATCAGCAGGTTTATCATTGAATTCTTATGATACAGAATCACAATTACCTTCCAAATCTATGTTTATTGGAATGCCAAATCCCTTAATTGATTCAAAAAGACCATTTATGTATACATTACAAAATGCATTTGATGGGAAAAAAAATACTAGTTTTGTAGAAAATACAGAAAACAATTTATTTGATGTTATTATATGTTATGATTCCATTGTTAAAAAAATAGCAATTATAAATGGTTATGCGAGTGATAAAATAACTTACAATAATAATAATCGAATAAAAACGGTATCTAGAACTATATACGATCATGATGGAAAGAATATCATTGAAAAAAAACTTCTTAGCTTAAGAGACGATATTTTAGATTATCAAATCTTTGAGTGGAATTGTGATACAGTATTTCATGTAGATTCAATTTATAACGGTACAAAATATAATGATACATGCATATCTGAAGTAAATTTTTATTGTAAAGATTTGGGATGGATTTTTGGAGAAATTGATGAGTGAGTTATATTTAAGAAATTTACCAGTACCTTTTTTTAGTCAACGAGAAAATGAATACATTTATAAAGAAAGATACACATCTGAAAAAGAAGCAAAGTTAGCAAATAAAAAATTGGGAGATTTAGTACCAAATGGAAAACAATATTCCATGGGCTGTAATACCTGTAATCTAACAAGCGTATGTATGGTTTTGCATTATTATGGTTTTACAGATGTTACCCCTTATTCATTAACAAAAAAGTTTTTTGATGATAACAAGAGCTATAATGAGACTTCTGTTGAAGATTGGACAAAATTTAATAAATTTATTGAGGACAATTATTCGAATAAGGGGATAACTACAGATTTATTTGATGCAAATTCATTAACTATTTCAAAAATTCAAGAAAAAATTGCTGCGGGATATCCTGTCCTGATATCTATAGCAATTGTAAAAGAGAAAAATCATGGTCATGTTGTAGTTGTAAGAGGATTTACAAAAATTGGAACTCAAGAATACATAATTCTTAATGATCCATGGGGATCTCAAGCAAAAATTGATAACACTTTGGCAGCCGGTAATACATGTTATGGTGGTTATTTTCAAAACAATGGAGATTACGGTAATGGAGATAATGTATTAATAAAAGTAGATGAATTTAAGAATCTTATACTTATTGATAAAGAAAAGGATTATTCAAATTCTCTTACTTTATATAGAGGCCTATCAATTGAAGGAAATTTATGGAATTATCCAGATGGTTCGGAAATTTCAAATGAACATAATATAGATTCTGCAGAAATTATTACAGGTGGTGGTTTCCCCATTTCCGCAAACAATTTGTGGCATGATGGAATTCATTTAAATATTTCAAATATTCATTCAATAGGACCTGGAAGACTGATTGCTGCTCGTATAGATGAAAAAGCCTGTGAAACTGGAGATAACAGTTTCCTTTTGGTCAAACATAATTTTGTAAAATCAAATAGTTCCATTACAGATGAAAAAGAATTTTTTGCTTTATATATGCACATAAAACCTTTTTCCATAAAAGATAAAATTCAAGAATATTTAACAACAGGTAAAATTACCAATTCATTTAATTGGTTAAATCAATTAATTAAAAACTTATTGCCCTTTAAGTATTTAATTACAAAAGGTCCAAGTGATAATGAAGGTTTTATAGGTAATACATTTAAGGAAATAAAGATTTTTTATGCAACTTATAGTAATGGTAATTTTATAAAAGGAACGGAATTATCTGAATCAGATTTAAATGATTATAGATTAGGGCAAAGAATGATGATAACTCCATTACCAGCAAATAATTCACAACTATTTGCTAAATTATTAGATCCAAAGAATTACATCGATTCTACATTTTTAAAAGAAATTAGTCTAAGTAAAAATTATATAAAGAAAATTGGGAATGATAGTTATTTATTCTACTATTCATCAAACAAATTATTGTGTGTAAAAAAAGATTATGAATCCGATACAAGTCAAATAAAAAAAATTGAGAAATTTGTAAATGAAAATCAATTTCGTGCAAATGCAGAACGATTGTATAATCTTTCAGAGGGAAAAGTAACCGTATTTTCAGATTATGATCGCAAAACAATAGATAGTGCTGTTGAAAAAGAAGAGTATAACCAAATTGCTTTAACAGATTATTTTAATTCCATTGATATAAATAAAAGTTGGGGAGCTATTGAAAAAATTGATGAAAAAGATGATTTAACATATTTTTTGAGTCTTCTTAATAATCTATATATACAAAGTTTTGGAAATATATCAGAAAATTTTAAAAACAAAATAATTAATGAGATAAAAAAAATAGCAGAAAAATATTCTGAAGGGAGAATAAAAGAATTTAAAGCTTTTTTAAAAAAATTTGAAGACCGTAATAAAGAAGTGACAGATGATGAAAATACAAATAGCAGAAAAGCATTAGACCTGTTTTATGAAAAGGCTTTAGAAATACTAAAATCAATAGATAATAGTCAGACACTAACAAAAGGAGAAAATTGTTTAGCAATTGCAAAATCATTTATTAAAAAGATAGAGGAATGGGATTATTTAAATAAAAAAAATGCCATAGAATATTTTATTATTTATTTATTCTCCATTAGTGCAAAAGAAATAAAAGGAAAAGATTATTTTCAATTAACAGATAAGTATTTACCTTCTGTACTAGACAGTTATAGTAAAATTTTTACAAATGATATAGCAAAAAAATATTTTATAGAGGAGGTTTATTTAAAACAAATTGATTCATTTATAGAAATCGCAAAAAATGATTTAATAGGTGTTGCAGGAGTCTATAAATATGGGCAAACGTTTAGGAACATGATACATTTTGAAATATTCTCAGAAGATGATTTAATGAATGCTTCAAAACAGAATAATGAAATAATTGATTCTGATAAAGATGCGTACTTTAATCCTGCTCATTGTGTGGAAAGTTTTAAAAAGATTTTTGATGAAGTTCCTGATTATCAAGAAAAACTTAATTACTTAGATGATAATATATTAATGTCAGAAGAAGTTGAGAGTTTTTATGAAAATATTCCAATTATAAAATTGTATTCATTTAAGCATATTAGTGAATGGGCAATAAATTTAAGCTTTTCAGCAGAAAAAGAAACAGGATATGCTGATTATGAATATATATATAATCAATTTAATGACAATGTAGAAGAAAAAATTAATAAAACGGATTATGAATCTACTTATTCTAAACCATTTTCTTGGTTTGAAAAGAAAGTTTTCAAAAATGAAAAATCAAAATTCTCAGATTGTAATGCTTGGTATTATCATCCATTAGAATTCTTAAAACAAATAACAAAAAATGAATAGCATTCTATTATTTTCTTGAATAAAGAAATCACTCTTGGGAGAATGTATTTATGGAAAAAAGAAAATTAACTATATTTATTATTTTCATACTTAGCTCTTTTTCTATATATGCTGAAATGATAAAAGAAGGATTCTTGATTAGCGGAATTAAAATAGATGAGGCATATAAAAATGAAATCTTATTGGAGGAAGAATCATATAAAATTGATGAAAGTTCCTTTTATAATTGTGTTTATAAATTACGGAATACAAATAACAAAAATTCTAATATCGCATTTTCAATAAATATCAAAACTACTCCTTGGGGAGGAAGAAACTATTGCGAAACATTATTACCAGAAAATTTTACAATATTAGTTAATAAAACAGATATGCCTTTTACATATAAAAATCCGGAAATGCTGCTCGATGATAATGAAATATTTAAAAAAGGTACATATGTTTTTGAAACCACAGGAGATGTCATTTTTTCTATTGAATTTAAGCCAAATGAATTAAAAACTATAGAAGTTTCCTATTCCACCATTCATTCTTCTAGTGATTCTGCTATCTTATATCAAATATTATTTTCACAGAATATAAAACATAGTTTGGATTATAAGAGGAAAATTACTATTTATAATTCTACGGAAGATACATATATTTCAAAGATTACCACTTTTAGAGATAATAATCCTACCGGTTATAATGAGAAACAGATTCTAGATATTTATAATAATTACATTGATACTTCTGAAATTGATTTTGAACGTAAAAAATCGGAATTAGTTTTAAATTTTCAGGAATCAGATTCTGCACGAATATTTTTTTGTTTAACAGTATTTATGAATTCCTGTTATCCGAGTCAAGATTATAATTTTTATTCAGATTCAATTGTATTTTCTTCAACACAGAATATAAATCTTTCACAATCAATAATCCCAAAACTTAATCTATATTTTCTTAATAATAAACAATTACAATTGCTTAGAAATTCTTTTTTTGCTCTGCATGGTTATGCATTTAAAAATCCAGAATTTACTGAATTTTATACGGAGAATTTACCAAAGTATTCAGAATTAGTTAAAAAAGGGTTTGATGAGAAGTCTTTTAATGAAATAGAGAAAAAAAATATAGAATTGATAAGGGAATTAGAAAACGCAAAAGAACCAATTCTATTATCAGATTACTTAAAATAAATAGGTATTTTGAAAGAATAAAACTCTCCCCTGTGAGCCTGAACGGCCAAGGGATACGGAGGGCGCCGCTGACTCAATGGTCTAAAAGAATATAATAAAATTAATTTTTCAACTTCGATTATCGGAGATATATAAATAATTATGATTTTTAAGGCTAAATTTGTAACTATGTGACAAATATTACATTTTTTTTTATGATAGGTTATTTAAATATGACATTTGTCATAGTATAATTTATTTATCTAAAAACCGTTTGGAGTTAAAAAGTGAAAAAAATATTCTTTGTTCAGGAACTGTTACAAATTCCTGTTCACCATCTTCCGGAAGAGAGAACTTTAGTTTTTCCGGAGGATGGTAAATAATATGTCATTTTTTTATTCAAAAAAGTTCCTGAAAATAATTAGCATTTTTTCAAGTATATCTGTTCTTCTTCTTTTATTTAGAGCAGGACATCGTACTTTTAATTTAATTAATAACGCATCTGATTTTTTAAGTGAATCACATTTCCAATTATTCAAATACTACTTTGTTATTATAGAAAGCATTGTCTTTTCTGGTATTTTCATTTTTTTAATTTTTATGCCGGAAAAATTTATTCTGATTGGAATTATTTCTTTATGCTATTCCTTTGATAACCTGCTTACTAATTATCAACTTCCTTTTCTTGGAATTCCTATGTTTACTTTATGTATTACAACTTTTGCAGTTCGAGGTTTTTGATAGTGTACAATAAAGTTCGCAATTTGGGGTAGAAAAAAGCCATTGAAAATTCCAAAATGTTGGTGACCAAACTAACAAAAGGAAAAGACAATGGCCAAGAAGAACGATACTACATTTTTCGAAAA
>Ga0256404_1000660_pt1 | contig 88563 bp, 70 predicted proteins | sample RumenRJG_01DNA_FD_185990 | JGI IMG/M metagenome (GOLD analysis project Ga0256404, IMG submission 185990) | Bovine rumen microbial communities from Lethbridge, Alberta, Canada - RJG_01 | ecosystem: Host-associated > Mammals > Digestive system > Stomach > Rumen | place: Canada: Alberta | collected...
TCTCTTCCAATCCCATCAGCTTTGTTGTATTATCTTTATAGAGCATATTGAACATCCTTTCGTTTTGGATTCGTCACCTATATTCTAAAGGTTTTGTTCTTTATGCTCTACTGTTTTTTCTTTTGGCATGAAAGAAGAGATCTGGAGTGTTCTCCAGATCTCTACCCCAACATTTATTATAGAACCCATAACCAAAGATATTCGTAAAATAGTTCTTTACAAAGCTCCAGTTAAGCCTCTATGTAAAATTCACGACCTGCGTTGTATCTGCAGGCCGTGAATTTTTACCTTAATAGCAAATCAATATGCAACAAGAAATTTTGCCTGGTAAGGAAATAATTTTTCCTATTTGTAACCAGCGTCCTTGAGTACCATTTCCTTTACTTTAAGTAATCTAACCTTTGTAGAATTTTCGTTTTCTTCTAATTTCATTGAAATATAACGAATGTTTTCCTGATACTCAGGAATCATAACATATTCCAGAGCATTAACGCGACGTCGAGTCTTCTCAATTTCTTCCGCAAGCATCTGCATTGTTTTTTCTATTTGCGCTAATTCGAGCATATCCTGGAACACTTTTGACATCTTGTCCAATGCATCATCAAGTTCCCCGGAAGTCTGTGCAAAGCTGTACGGGTAGATGTCTGAAACATCGTTGCTTTTTGTCTTAAACGTATATTGAGGCACATTGACGCTCATAATATTTTTATAAGACAATCCTAGTTCAACACTTTGTCTTGGGTAGAGAAGAGCCTGCTCCAACATGTCCGGAGACATGATTGAACTGGCAACCTGCAGCGAGGCAAAAGCGTCCGTTAATCCTGTCTCGACCTTCTTCCGTAGTTCTTGGTTTTTACGAATAATTTGCATGAACTGCCGCATTAGTTCATCACATTTGTCTTTCAGAAGCTTATGCCCGCGTAAGGCAGTTTTAAGTCGCCCTTTCTGCTGATTCAGAACCATTCGGGTTGGTGTAATTACCTGATTTGGCAATGTCTATCACCTCCTTAATCTTAAGGCTCATTACTCAGTCTGTGGCATATACTTATCTATCATTTCGGGTTTAATACGCTTAAGTTCTGTCCGTGGAAGAAGAGATAGTAATTTCCATCCAAGATTGAGCGTTTCCTCTATAGTTCTATCCGTATTATTACCCTGATTAACATACTGTTCCTCAAACTCATCGGAAAACTTTGCAAAGAGCTTATCATCATCAGAAAGTGCAGATTCCCCTAATATTGTCATTAGCTCTTTTGCATCTTTTCCGCGGGAGTATGCAGCAAACAGCTGGTTCATAGTGCTCGAGTGATCTTCACGCGTTTTCCCTTCGCCAATACCTTTATCTTTGAGTCGGCTTAGCGATGGCAAAACATCAACGGGAGGAACAATTCCCTTTCGATGGAGATCTCGTGATAAGATAATCTGTCCTTCCGTAATATACCCTGTAAGGTCGGGAATTGGGTGAGTTTTGTCATCCTCAGGCATAGTCAGGATTGGGATCATGGTAATTGATCCTTTTTTATCTTGGCGGCGTCCTGCACGTTCATATATCTGTGCCAAATCGGTATACATATAGCCTGGATACCCGCGGCGACCGGGAACTTCTTTTTTTGCTGCTGATATTTCACGTAAAGCCTCTGCGTAGTTCGTAATATCTGTTAAAATAACAAGAACATGCATATCCTTGTCAAACGCAAGATATTCTGCTGCTGTAAGTGCCATACGCGGAGTCGATATACGTTCAATAGCAGGGTCATCGGCCAGATTTGAAAATACAACAGTTCTATCAATTGCGCCAGTACGACGGAAATCAGAAATAAAATATTCCGACTCTTCAAACGTAATCCCTATTGCGGCAAAAACAACCGCAAATTTTTCATTATCTCCTAAAACTTTTGCCTGCCTTGCAATTTGTGCTGCAAGGGCTGAATGCGGAAGCCCTGAGCCTGAAAAAATAGGCAGCTTCTGTCCACGGACCAGTGTATTCAGACCGTCAATCGTAGATATACCTGTCTGAATAAATTCTGCAGGATATGCACGTGCAGCCGGATTCATAGGAAGTCCATTTATATCTCTGTGTGCATCGGGTATGATTTCAGGACCGCCGTCTATCGGCTGGCCCATACCGTTGAAAACTCTTCCTAACATATCCTCAGAAACTGCAAGTTCCAACGGATGTCCCAGAAAGCGTACTTTGGTATTTGCAAGGTTGATTCCCTGAGCGGATTCAAAAAGTTGTACTACCGCCTTATTTCCTTCAACTTCGAGTACTTTGCAACGCCTAATTTCACCATTCGGAAGTTCCAGCTCTCCAAGCTCATCATAGGTAACTCCTTCAACATGGTCGACAATCATTAAAGGGCTAGCGATCTGTCGTATTGTCTTATATTCTTTAATCATGCCTGATCACCTCCCTCAACAACTTCGGCAATCTCCTTCTTCATCTCATCTAGCAAAGCATCATACTCTTCCGCGAATTTTTCCTGCGGAACCATCTTTGCGCGGCCAATTTTCTCTCTCACAGGGATATGGAAGAGTTTTAGCATATCCGCACCCTTATCCAGTGCATCCCTGCAAAGAACATCATACTGAAGCACGGTATCTAATAATTTAAATTGTTTCTCATACGAAGAATATGCATCTTCATCCACAAATGCATTTTGCTGGAGGAAATCTTCGCGAATGCTTTTCGCCGTCTCCATCGTAAGCCTGTCGGAAGGAGAAAGGGCATCAACACCGACGAGTCTAACTATTTCATTCAGTTCATTTTCCTTCTGAAGAATTGACATCGTTTTTTCGCGATTCTGCATATACTTTTCGCCAAATTTATTTTCGTACCAAGGTTTGAGAGTATCCACATACAGCGAATAAGAAGTAAGCCAGTTTATTGCAGGGAAGTGACGTGCATATGCAAGGCTTGAGTCCAATGCCCAGAAAACTTTTACAATGCGCATTGTAGCTTGCGAAACAGGCTCGGAAATATCGCCGCCTGGAGGAGAAACAGCACCGATAGCGGTAACACTGCCCTTCCTGTCTTCTTTATCGGAGATACATTCAACACATCCAGCTCTTTCATAGAATTGTGCCAATCTGGATGCAAGGTATGCTGGATAGCCTTCTTCGCCTGGCATTTCTTCCAATCGTCCGGACATTTCACGCAAAGCTTCCGCCCATCGAGAAGTAGAGTCCGCCAAGACGGCAACATCGTAGCCCATATCTCTGAAATATTCTGCAATAGTAATGCCTGTATAGATCGACGCCTCACGTGCTGCAACGGGCATATCTGAAGTATTTGCAATTAGGATGGTTCTCTTCATTAAGGGTTCCCCATTGCGTGGATCCTTTAATTCAGGAAACTCCATAAGAACATCGGTCATCTCATTGCCACGTTCCCCGCATCCTATATAAACAACAATGTCAACATCTGACCATTTTGCAAGCTGATGCTGTACCACTGTCTTACCTGAACCAAACGGCCCCGGCACCGCTGCCGTGCCGCCTTTTGCTATTGGAAATAACGTGTCAATAATTCTTTGTCCAGAGTTCATTGGACGGTTAGGAGTAAATTTACTCTTATAGGGTCTTGCTATACGTACAGGCCAACGCTGCATCATAGTCAGTTCATGCTCCGCACCGTCATCACCCTTGATAACAGCAATTGTATCCGTGACAACGTGCATTCCGCTTTCAATTCGGGTCAATGTGCCTTTAATCCCGTTGGGTACCATTATCTTATGTAAAATAGCAGTAGTTTCTTGTACCGTTCCGAGGACATCGCCCGTACTTAAAACTTCCCCAACTTTTGCAACCGGAACAAAGTCCCATTCTCTCGTCCGGTTTAAAGCAGGAACATCCGTACCTCTCTGTATGTTGTCTCCTGCTATTTCGCGAATTTCAGGAAGTGGTCTTTGAATTCCATCATAAATATTATCCAGCAATCCAGGTCCTAATTCGACGGAAAGAGGCATGCCTGTCGTCTCAACTTTTGCGCCAGGTCCTAGGCCAGATGTTTCTTCATAAACCTGTATGGAAGCAGTATCGTCTGTCATATTAAGAATTTCGCCAATAAGTCGTTGATCACCAACGCGAACGACATCCGAAACATTGGCGTCAGCCAAACCATTGGCAACTACGAGTGGTCCGGAAACCTTAATTACAGTTCCGTTCATTTACAAACCTTCTTTCTATGTGACAGTTTCCGCGCTAACTAGTTATCCAATATATTGGTTCCAATCGCACGCTCAACAGCAGCCTTTAACGCGGACTGCCCAAGTCCAACGCTGCCTTCTCTTCCAGGGATCAATATTATTGCAGGAACGGGACTTTCTTTATATTTATCAATCTCTTTCTGCATATTAACCGCAAGGGTTTCCTCAATATAAATGATCGCATATTCATCAGGGCCGTCAATCAATTTATTTAGGATTTCCAAAGCTTCCTTGTCGTCAACTGCTGGAAACACATCCAAGCCTACAGCTTTGAAGCCCATTACTGTCTCTGGCCCTCCAATGACTGCTATTTTAAGCATATAAATCACGCAACCTTTCAGAAATGTTTTCCTGATTGATGCCGGCTAGTTTACCTGTCATAATCATTCTAACAGTAGTAATTTCTCCTTCTGTCGCTGCGAGATACGCGATCACTGGTTCGGCCCCAAATGAAACCAATTTAGCATTGATTAAATAAGCGGTTACAGCGTTATCACAAGCAAGTTCGAACGCAGTTTGTGATCCGCCAGAAGCGGTGGAAGCTGCAAGTGAAGCAGCCTTTCCTAATAATGTATTTGCATACAATGAAGAAAGATTTTCTCCAGAATTTGCTGCTATTAAGACTCTCTCCGTGCTCACGGTACCTCCATCTACCAATGCGGTACGGAGGAACTCTATATTTTTGTGCATTCGAAGCGTTCGAATAGCACTTCTAAAGTTATATGAGTCAATTAACAGCTGTACATAGCCTTTAATAAACGGGCTTTCCAACTGCTTTGAAATAATGGTTAATTCTCCAAAGTATGCTTTATCTAAAATAAAATCTGCATGCTGGGGATTGCCTGTCCTTGCAAGGTAGCTTTTTGCTTCCTGAAGCGCCGTACCCATTATTTGCGGTACATCATAATATTTGTCTTCCCTAATTACATTTTCCAGCCTTTCAGGAGAAAACCTTCCTGAGTTGCTGTATAGATCTGCTCGATCAATGTCCATTGCATTTGCTTTTATGATTACCTTTGCATTATGATAATCATATTTCATTTGGAAGACTTCAACTACTGATTTATCAGGAACAATCAAAGAAATCTCACTGAAAATTGAAGCTCTCCTGTTGTTTAAGCACTCATCGATGTCTTTTATTTTCATTCCTGACATATCTGGATAGCCGCAATCAACTAATTGTTTAGCTGATTCTTCAAAGGTGCTGGCATTCAGAATCCTCTCAGCTTTCTCGCCGTTAAGCATCTTTGCTTCCCTAGCTCTCAAAAGGGCAGACAAATAAACGTATGATTTATTGTTTATTGCCAATGTATTCCCTCCCAACTGTGAGACTCGGAAAAATCTTAATCAAACAAAACTTCTGATAGCTGAGCAGACATCTCGTCTTTACATAATTCAATGAGAATTTCAATTGTGCAATTGATCTCTATGCTGCCTTGCTTCAATATCAAGCCACCTGCAAACTTACCTATATACTCAGACAGCTGAAGGTTACCTGCAATACCATTTGCGTTTAGCTTTTCGTTTGCTGCCTTCAGTAGACGCAATCCGTATTTATCTTTATCCCTCTGATTAAGAATAATTTCCTCTTGCCCTGTCTTTGCCGACGAACTTGCTAGTGTAGCCAAAAACTCAATATATTCGACTTCCGGCAGATTAACGATTCTATCTTGCGCAGATAAAAAGGCTTTTTGAATAATGTCCTGTTTTTCAGCAAGAACCTCTTTCTTAGCTTCCATATTCGCAAGACGCTGCATGCGCTGCACTTTATCTTCGCAATCCTTTACGCCTTCCTGAATAATTCTTACATATTCATCATGCGCTAGTTTATCGTATTCTGCTATAGAATCCTTGGCTTTGGCATATGCATCATCAAGTAATGATTTTGCCTCAGCTTGTGCATCGGCTTCGATATGAGCGGTTATTTTATCAATACCTGTCATTTCAAAGTCCTGCCTTTTCTTAACATTATGCTTCTTGAGGATTCGTTTTAATCAGATATTAACAAGCATCATGAAAGATGCAAGAAGGGAAAGAATTGCATAAAATTCAACCGTTATGCAAAGAATCATGCCTTTCGACCAATGATCTGGATTCTTCGCCAGCAAATTCACCGAAGCTGCTGCAACTTTTCCCTGCGCTATAGCAGAAATAAGTCCGCCAATAGCCATCGGCATGCATGCGGAAAAATATCTGCATCCGTCAACGAAACTAAGATCTAATCCGGTTCCATTCAAAACGCCCATACGCATAATGGCGAAAAACCAAACGACCAGACCGTAAAGTCCCTGCGTACCAGGTATAACCTGCAAAATCATGGATTTACCAAATTTTGTTGGGTCTTCTGTAACGAGTCCCGCAGCAGCTTCTCCTGCGATTCCTGTGCCTACAGCAGAGCCCGCGCCAGCAAGGCAAGCGGATAAACCTGCTCCAAGAAGCCCAATGGCCAAACCAGTGTGATTAAACAGAAATTCCATTACAATTTCCTCCTATTTTTGCTCCTATTATTTTGCTATATCAAAGTAGTTTGTATTTATAGCTAACGGATTGAACGGTTTTCCTCCATCTTCATAGAATTTTTTGAAGTATTCCAGACACTGCAAACGCAAGTCGTGAACATAACACCCCAATAGGTTCAGTCCAAAATTAAGTGCGTGGCCTATCAGGAAGATAATAATAAACGTAATAATATTGCCGGTAATCGCACCAATTGTATTAAATACCTGTCCAATAACACTTCCTGCAAGCATTAACGCCATGATACGTGAATAAGAAAGAATATCTCCAAACCACCCAGTTGCCTCATTGTATATGGCGACGAAAATGGAGAGAATTTTTCCAGCTATGCCTTTAGCTTCCATCATTGAGCCCGCAAAAAGCATGCATAAGCCAATAATAAATACAACCCAGCCTGGCGTTGTTACTTTCAATACCAGTAGGATGATTCCTACAAGCATTACCCACATAGAGCCTTCATATAGAATTGCATTTAATACTTGCCCACGTCTCACCTTTTTAACGAAGCTGACAACAAGTCCAGTATTAAGCTGGACGACGCCAAGGCACATTGCCCCTGCAAGAACATATACGCTGTCATTCAGCGGTGAGAACAAGCTCCAGAGGCCGCCCCATGTGCTATTGGGGTTGAGCATATGGACAATCTGATATGGTGCATCCGAAAATAAGCTTCCCGTTAAAATTCCCATAACAAAGGTAGAAATCCCGCAATAAAGCATCAGCTGTGCAAAACATAAAGTTCCCGGTCTCGGCCTTGTCTTTTTCAGAACAAGGAGTGATGCAATTATCATAAGGAGCCCATAGCCCATATCGGCCAGCATAATGCCATAGAATAAGATAAAGAAAGGTGCCATGAGTGGGTTAGGATCCACGCTGTCATAAGCAGGCAAACTATACATGTTTGTAACCATATTCATGGCATTTGTAATTTTATTATTTTTTAGAGAAACTGGGACTTTTGAGTATTCCTCAGGGGCAGGATCGCAAAATTCATAAGCGCAGTTATATCTATCAAGTACAGAAATAACTTCTTCCTGTCTTTCTTCAGGAACCCATCCTTCAAAGGCAATAGCAGATGACATACCATACATTTTATCTTCTGCTTCTGCTTCACTGACATCCGTATTGAGTCTGTCTGCGCCTAGCTTCAGGCAATCCCTAGCTGTAAAGCTGTCACAAAAATCAGGATTTTTGTCCGCCAAAGAAGCAATTGTACTGATCAGATCTTGCTTATTCTCTTCAAGTTCAATTAGCTTGGCATTGAATTTTTCGATATTCTCTTTCGCTGTCCCGCTAAACTCGGAGTTAACAGAAGGAGTAAAAGAAAAATTCGTCTGTAATAGCTGGGCAATTTCCTGACTGTACTCTTTCCTGCAAATAAATTGAATATATTTTGTGTCTTTGTCTTCGGAAACGACAAAAATTTCTGCCTCTTCCGTAACCGATTTCACAGATGCAATAATTTCACCTATGTCAAAAGAAGCTGGGACTGTACCAGAAAGGAGTAAAGTAGTTTTTGTGCCATGACACTCTATAGGAATATCAGAATCTTCCCATGGCATTAATCCTTCAATGCTGCTTTTTATCCTGCTTTGCTCGGCAGTAATTCGTTTAATACGGTCATCATAACGAGTAATTTCATCAGCCAAGCCCAATGTATTGTCAAAATGCTCAGAATCCAAAAACTTTTCTGTTGTAACCTCAGGTCTTGCAGATAGCAGCTTTTTCTTTTTCGGAGCATATTTGTCAAAAACCTTTACAGCATGATTTAGTTCAGCATATTGTGAACGGTATCTTGTCAAATCACTGGATTCTTTAACCATGAATTGGTTAATGGAATCGTCAAGCTCATCACTTGGGATCTCTGAAACCTCAATGCACCCTAAAACTAAAAGCTCCTTTAACAGCTGCTCCTTTTGTGAGCGGGACAGGATAAGCCGAATTTTTTTCATCTTTCTGATAGACATCAGCTTTTCACAATCCTTTCCACAACTAACTCAACTGCCTTGTCAAATCTGTCATCTGCTCTAGCACGCAAAGCAGCTTTTCTGTTTTCCAAAGTACTAGAGAGCTCTTCCATCTGCGTTTTTGCTTTGGCATCAGCTTTCTCCTGAAGTTCTTTCAGTTCTGCAGCTGCTTTTGCCCTAGCATCCTCCATGGCTTTATTGCCGGACTCGACAGCTGCAGCCATAGCTTCTTTCCCTTTTGCAATAGCATCCTCTCTTATTTGTTCCGCCTTCGCTTCTGCATCGGAAATTTGCTTTATTGAGTCAAACGGCATTTTCACACCTCCCTTAAAAGATAGTGGCAAATCTATATGTACATAAATAAACTAAATCTAATCGGGAATGTTTATTTAGGCATATATAGCGCTTTTGCCCCTTCATTATGAAGAGCAACTCGTCAGTTAAGAAATAACGTAATTGCTCCGCACAGCTAAGTAATGAAATGCTTTAATTCCGTATACGGAATACGAAACTACCTATAAAATACTTATACTTACGAAACCATATTCCGAACGCAATTAAGTAAATTTAATTCTACTATCCCGCACGATGTGAATAATAACTTTCTAGGCCTGCAAGTAACAGAAAAATAACAGTATCGGCGATAGAATCATCTTCCATTGTTAATAAAATGCTTGAGATTGGGTTATAATCAAATCAATATTGTCTATATTTGATATAAGTTATATCTTGCATTTTTCTGGGAAATAAAACTATTACATTTAATAATGTCTATTTGCTTATAGAAATCTCACTTAATACTTTCATTCAGCATAACGTTGTAAAAATTATACAACTCATAGAAATAAAATGGAATAAAATAATATATTATCAATGTTTTCCGCTAGATTTAATCATTAATGAAACTCATATCTTCCATTAATCACAGGATATGTATTGCGAGAGTATTGATGGGCTGATTGTTAATTATTTATTTTAATTTACATATGCCATATTTTATATTTATGTTAAAGAAATGTCAATATGACTCTCCCTATCAAATCGGTGTTTCGTTTCTTAACTTACTTCTACTGTTTTCAATGCGATTCCTTGCACAATAAAGCAGCATAAAATAATAAATTACATTTATTATAAATTTGTTATACTTGCTATTTTTTATTGTCAATAATATAATTAATAAACTTAAAATTTTTGTATTTTGTGCGTTTTTAAATATTATTACGAATACTGAATATTAATAAATAATGGAGGAACTGAAAATGTCTGCGAACTATCAGCGGCGTCGTGGAGATCGAGAAGAAGGTCGCCTTTTACGTTCTATTAGTGGTTTTGATAAGTTCATGTATTACGTAATGCCAACCCGCAATGATGCATTAAATTATTTTTCGAGTTCCGTTGAAGTTACTAATGCTGATAACTGGCTACGTAGTAAACGCCTCGAAGGTTTCAAGGGCATCGGTATGTTGCATATTTTTATTGCTTCTTATATTCGCGTTGTTTCCAAATACCCTGCTTTGAACCGTTTTGTTATTGGACATCGCATATATGCTCGGAATGATATTGAAGTCGTGATGCTTGTAAAGCAATCTTTAGAATTGGACTCACCGGAAGAACCTATTAAGGTTCATTTCTCCCCTGCTGAGACAATTTATGATGTTTATAATAAGGTGAATGACGCAATATTGGAAATTAAGAGTGCAGAGAACACTGGAACAGAAGATTTCGCAGACGTTTTAAAAAAATTGCCTCGTCCTATTATGAAACTTGCTGTCAATTTTCTAAGATTCTGTGACTATTTTGGCTGGTGCCGCAAATCTTGGTTAGATGTAAGCCCATTTCATGGTTCCATAATATTCACTGATCTTGGGTCTCTGGGAATTGATCCTGTCTATCACCACATCTACAATTTTGGAACTCTAAGCATCTTCTTAGCTTTCGGGCACAAAAAAAGAAAGTATGAATTAAATCGAAAAGGAGAAATTATACAGAAAAAGTATATTAACTTCCGGGTTACTTTGGACGATCGAGTTACGGATGGATTTTACTGTGCTTCCGCATTCCGGTATTGGCAGCAGCTATTATTGCATCCCGAATTATTAGAGGTTCCCCCTGAAATCGTGAATGAAGATATAGAATAAATTATTTTTACCGCAAAGTTTTCGTATCATATATAATTTTATATTTCCTAAAAATAATATGAAGAGGCGTTCTTGTCTATATCGAACGACTCTTCATTTCTTATATTTTTTATATCTGGTTAAAAGGGTTTTTCATTCGATTAAATTAATAATTTATTGACAAAAGCACATAATTGACATTATGTCGTCCTAATTATATTATCCATTCAACTATGAGAATTAGTACTCTGTGTCCTCTCTCCTCTTAACCGTATTTCTGTTTTGCATCTTTCAGACTTGCTAAGTATTCATAAGGGACCCTGAGTTCTCCGTATCCATATCCAAGTCGTATATCCGGTTTATTTTTTCCATGGAAGTCACTTCCGCCGGTACGACATAAATTAAATTTTTTTGCAATTTCAGTGAGATATTCAACTTGTTCTTTTGAATAGCCCGAATACATGCATTCAATGCCGCAGAGGCCATTATTTTTAAGTTCCGAAATACAATCTAGCAGCTTTTCATTCGAAAAATTGTATTTTATCGGATGGGCTAATACTGGAACTCCACCAGAATTTCGAAGAGCCGATAAACATGATTTTACATCTGGAAACACTCTTTTTACAAAATACGGTTTTCCTGGTGTAAGGTATTTTTGAAACGCCTCAGGAATTTCTTTCGCCAAGCCTTTATCAATTAATAATCTTGCAAAATACGGTCTTCCAATAATCCTTGTTCTGCTTTCGCTTCTAAGTTTTTCTATTGAAACCCGTACACCGTCGCGATTTAATAAATACGCAATTCCTTCATTTCTGCTCTCCCTGCTTAACTTAAGCTTTTTGATAGTATCCCTTAAGTCGTCACTTATATTATCAAGCAGGTAAGCTAGCAAATGGATTTCGGTCCCTTCCCACTCTGACGAAATTTCAATGCCACTAACCACTTCAATGGGAGATTTCTTGCTTGTTTTTCCAACTTCATCCAATCCTTTAAGAGTATCATGGTCCGTAATTGCGATAGCTTTGAGACCAATACGCTCGCCTATTTTCATTACTTCACTAGGCGTACATGTCCCGTCGGACGCAGTTGTATGTACATGTAAGTCTATATATTGCATGATATATTATTTAAAAGTTTTCTGTAGCAATTGTTGTGCATTCCTAAAAACAGACTCTGGGGCTTCCCCTATAAAATATTGGCCTTTTTCGTATCTTATTATTCCATTGACAATAGTCATATAAACATTACTCTTGGAGCCTGAATATACAATGTTTTTCGAGATGTTATGTATTGGTTGCATATTTGGGCATTGCATATCTAATACAATCATATCTGCTTTCTGGCCTACAGCGATATCAACACAGTCATTTAAGCCCATCGCTTTCGCTCCGCCTATGCAAGCCATTTTCAAGACTTCATCAGCATCACACGCAGAAGCATCTTTATTTAAATATTTTTGTAAAGCAGTTGTAAGGTACATTTCACGGAACATGTCCAGCGCATTATTGCTTGCCGCACCGTCTGTTCCTATCGCAATGGGAACGCCAGCTTCTATCAACTTACAAATAGGTGCAATGCCGCTCGCCAGTTTAAGGTTTGAAGCGGGATTGGTAACTACATAAATATTATGACTTTTCAGTATCCGGATATCATTTTCTGACAACCATACACCATGAAAGATTCCTCCCCCATATTCAAATAAGCCTAAATCTTCAAAAAGCTCAACGGGGGACTTTCCACGACGTGAAATACATTCTTGAACTTCTTTTTCAGTCTCCGCACAGTGCGTGAAAAATGAGTCATGATACTTATCAATCAATGTTTTTATATATTGCATTCTTTCTATACTCGTTGTGTACTCAGCATGTATCCCTAGACGGTATCCAACTAAAGAGCTCAAATTGTTGAATTTTAAATATTCCTTTTCAACATTTTCAGGGTCATCATCGAAATTATTCAGTGCTGAACATATAACGGTCCTAAAACCAGAATCGAGGTTCGCACGTACGTATGCATCGTTATAAAAGTACATATCAAAGCTTGCTGTAATTCCGCTTGAGAGATATTCCATTATGGCAATCTTAGTCATATAGTACACAAGCTCTGGCGTAAGTTTTGCTTCCATAGGAAACACTCTATTATTAAGCCATTCATCCAACGCCAAATCATCCGCATATGAACGCAGAAACGTCATTGCAGAATGCGTATGAGCATCTTTAAATGACGGCATTAATAAGTTTCCATGCAGATTTACTTCCCTATCAAACTTCATCTGCGTTTTTCTCTGAGGTCCTACATATTCAATTAGTTCTCCATTAGTCCATACTTCATCATTTGTAATCTTAATTCCGTTTTGAAATGTAAGAAGCAAGCCATTGTAGTACCGTATCATTGATTTTACCTTCGCTTTCTATAGAACTCGAATAATTAAGTAAGTGAAATAAATTTAAAACATTAATTTTCCGCTATGGTATAAAATCTATTCAATGCTTCGCTGTGATTTTTAATGAACATATTTTCTTTAATTTGAGTTTGACATAGAAATTATAGCGTATTATTTTTTATAATAATATAGTTTAAACGCTCTTTAAATTATTTTTCAGCTTTTGCAATAAGTAAAACCGGAGGAAGTACAATGAAATTTTCTGCAAAAATAGAACGGTGTTCACTATCCCCTATCCGTAAATTTAATCCTTTAGCTTTGGAGGCAGAAAGAGCTGGAAAAACAATTTATCATTTAAATATTGGCCAGCCTGACGTTCCAACACCGAAAGAATATTTTGATGCAATAAAAAATTTCAGTCAGGAAGTTCTTGCCTATGCTCCATCTCCTGGAATATCTGAGCTTCTTGAAGCGATAAAGTTATACTATGAGAAAATAAACGCTCCCATCAGTATATCCGACATTCTGATTAGCAACGGCGGAAGCGAAGCCCTCATGATGGTAATGAGTTGCATTTTAGATGACAATGATGAAATTCTTGTGCCGGAACCGTATTATCCGAATTATAGCACGTTTGTCAATTTAACCGGCGGCATGATTCATCCAATAACGACGACTCCAGAAGAAGGCTATAAATATGCTATAAAAGAAAGAATAGAATCCCAGATCAATTCCCATACCAGAGCAATTCTCTTTACAAATCCAGGTAATCCAACAGGAACCGTCCTTACGAAAGATGAGCTGATAATGTTAGCTGATATTGCAAAAGAGCATAATCTATTTCTTATTGGAGACGAAGTTTATCGTGAATTTGTATATAATGACGAGCCCTTAGCAAGCCTATTACAATTAAAAGGCTATGACGAAAACATCGTTGTTATTGATTCGGTATCAAAAAGATTTTCTGCATGCGGTGCAAGAATTGGCTGTGTTATTTCCAGAAATGAAGAATTAATGAACAACATAATGAAGTGGTGCCAAGCACGTCTTTGCGTACCTACCCTCGATCAGATAGGAGCTACTGCTTTATATAATGTCGGCCCCGACTATTTCGATTCTGTCCGAAAAGAATACCGGAACAGAAAAGATGCTCTTATTGAGGAGTTAAAAAAAATACCTGGAGTCGTATACAGCAATCCTGTGGGAGCGTTCTATGTAATGGCAGCTCTCCCTGTAGATGACACGGACAAATTCCAATATTGGCTTCTCCAGGAATGGGACGATCATGGAGACACCGTCATGTATTCACCCGCTGAAAGTTTTTACTCCACGGCAGGTTTGGGGAAAAACGAAATCCGCATGGCATATGTTATAGAAGTAGAGAAAATAAGACGATCCATTGAAATTCTCGGAAACGCAATCGCAGCATACAATAGCAAGTAAAGATTCATATAAGTATATTTCTTTATAAATATCGAATAGCTTATTAATTATAAGATGTGATATCCATTAAGATAAGGAAACGTTATTATTCCTTTGGAAAAATTTTCAACTTGGATTTCCTGAATTAATGGGCAAATAACAATCAGTACCTTCAGATTTGAACTCCTTGGACAGAATAATTCATCGTGAGGAGTCCTTTTCTAACTACAGAAAGTAGGAAACGGAATCAAATAATAGTCAAAGCTTTCTAACTTTGACGCGAATAATGCTAAAAAGTCAGGGGGTCGGGTAGAGTCGATCCTCTGACTAATAATTTTTATGGAGATATAATCCCTATTATCCTACTAACTGTGCTTATACAATCACGCTAAAATTCTTCAAAAAATCTTTTATACATCTCAATTTCGCCAAATGTGTCCTTGCTTGATGTAAATACAATTTTGCCTTCTGTTGTTTCCTTCTTTTGTATCGATTTTTCTTCAAGTTTTCTCTTAAGCTCCTTCGCTGTACCATCCCCCGAATCGTAAAATATTATATTACCCAATATTGCACGTATTTCATCCTTAAGAAAAGGATAATGGGTACATCCTAAAACTACCGTTCGAATTTTTTCTTTATACGGAGAAAGAAATTCATTCAGCAGTTCAACCACTTGGGGGGAATGCGGATCTCCCTTTTCTATCTCATCAACAAGGCCTGGGCACGGAAGAATAATAACATTTCGCATCTCTTCTTCGGATACATACTTTTCTTCAAGTTTATGAAATTTTTCAAGACGTAAAGTTGCCTGAGTCGCCATCACCAGTATCCGTCCATGATTTTCATGCATTATTGCAGGCTTCAGTGCAGGTTCCACCCCAACAATGGGTACCGATGTATATTTGTCCCGAAGAAAATCAATTGCAGCACTTGTCGCTGTATTGCAGGCAACAACGACCGCCTTCACTCCCTCTGCAATAAGTTTTTTGACAGAATCATCCGCAAGCAGAATAATATCATCTTTTCTTTTTCCGCCGTAAGGCGCATTGGCAGAATCGCCATAATATAGGAAATCTTCATATGGGAGATATTCCTTTAATTTTTTTAATATGCTAATACCGCCTACGCCGGAATCGTAAACACCAATAAATTTTTTATAATTCATATTCATGATTTTCACTATTATTACTTATTTTTTGATAATACGCAAAAATTTTATACATGATTTTTCATATATAAACTTTGTTAATTCTCTGTATTTCCACCCTGCTTGCTAAATCCAAGCAGGCATTTTTGCGTACGAAATTCTGAGTAAAGTATAAGATTTTTATTCTGCATATCATAAACGCCTATAACATCCTTTAGTTCGCCCGTTTCATTACCGTTATAGGCATTTGGAAAAGAAGTTAATAATTCTTCATTAAAAATAACATCATACTGTTCCCGATAAAGGGCGGTATATAATGTCCCCATTTCAACCATATCTTGGAAGAAATGGCTTCCGTAGCTAAGTTCTGGCTGAAGCCCCTGCTCGTTATATGCAACTTCAGAAATAGAAATGAAATTGCAAATTTCCATAAAATTCACGGGGACTCCAAGAGAAGGGGTTGTTGTGCCCCATCTTCCGGGACCAATTAAAACTGCTTTTTTATCCTTCAGTTCTGCATTAAGTCTTCCAATTTCACGCGCTACTTCATACTTTTTTTGTTCCGAGAGCCGCAAATATTCCTTGACATGAACGAAAACAACATAATTAATTTCAGTCAGAATATTTCCTCCCATGAAATTGCCTGTTGTCTTAAATATGTATTCCACGATATCCGGCTCTCTCATATGTCCTGTACTTCCTAACCCTTTTGTTTGAAGTGTCCTGCACTGCAATAGATTAATACGGTAATCGGACGCATCTTTAAAATTGCAAGCATATTCAATGTCCACCGGATACCCATATGAAATTTCTAATTCTTCCAGAAGCTTCTTCATTGTAGAGCAAAAATTGGATTTTTTAATAATATCGTTGAAGTTCAAGATCTGCGGTATATTGATATGGCTAATTCCCATATCCCGGAAACGCTGCTCCGTCGCATAATCTCTTTCGAAAAGAAGAAGTGGATCTGTACGAAGATCGTCTTTATTGATTTTTTCAATCGGTACTGTATCAAAGCACCTTTCTACTAAATTGATTGTATCAAGATTATGCTGTGAATACTTGTATTCATCTCCATATTCAACATTCATCGGTGCCGTAGGCTTATTAAGATTTATTATTCGCGCATAATCATCGGCCTCACGATCCACTGCACGTGTACCAAGTCCAAAAACTAAGCGGAGCATTCCCTTGTTATTTTCCCCCATCTGGTTGGAATATAAATTTTTCGAATGTCCAACGCCTGCAACATGGGGATAAAAATATTTTCCGTGCTGATCGCCTGCAACCCGCATTACAAGCAAAGCCATCTGCTCATCTCTTTGCAGAAGGTTGCGTTCGGTCCTATAAAGGATAGCTCCTTTATTTAAAGTACTTGCATATACTCTACGCACGGCTTCTTCAAATTTTTCGTACCTTTCTTCAAGTGATCCTTGATTTGGGCAAAAAACACTTTCATATTTACCGGGAAATGCGTTTCCGAATCCGTCTTCCAAGAGAGAACTTGATCGGACAATAATTGGTGATTGTCCGAAATATTCCAACATGGAGCGAAACTGTTCCTTTATCTCCTCGCTAAATGTGCCATTCAGTAGCAGGCTGTGTCCTTCCGGAGCGACGCGGAGGTAGTCTTCCGGGTTAACCATCTGAATTCGAATATTCCAAATGCCATTTTCTACTGCATAAGTATAAAAAACATCGGCACCAATAAAATATGAATCATGAGGCTCAATATGTCTTGCATACAATTCTGGAAGTTTATCACGAATAATATTCCTAGCCAAAAGCATTCCCGTTGATTTGCCGCCAATACACCCAGTTCCGATTTCTCTCTTTTGAATATTGATTAAATCCTGCGTAGTAAAATACTTTCGACATAGAGCAAGTCTTTTCGGCTCCGTACCCAATAGGCATTGAAGTATATTTTCTCTAAGGGATATGCCATCTTCATCGGTAACATCTTCGGAGCCTTCCACAAAATTGTCAAACATTTTGTACCAGCAATCACGCTGTTCTCCAGTCTGAGTATACATGTCGAAAAGCGCATAGCAATCCGCGCTTGAAGTTAAGGTGTCTTCTTGGAAACCTTGAATTCTTAACGGAAGATACATCTGATTAGTATATCGGCCCTGTACTTTCGTAGGTAGAATATAAACGCAGTTATGCATTTTGCGGATGTTAATTAGCACAGGTACAGCAGCTCTTGTTCGATCAATTGTCCTATATGTATGCCGTTTATATTTAATTGCCATATATGCGATATCTTTTTTTGACGCAATAAATGGCGTAATTAGGGCAATGAAGTTTGCAACCATGTTATCAGAAAACCAATATTTCTGAAGATCCGATATGCAGTCAAAGACGAAGAATGTTTCTTCCGGCTCACTCTGCAATAAAGTATATACACGAAACGAAAAGGTTTCGAATCCCAAATGCGGATCAATATAATATTTCTGCACGTTGGAACCGTAATTTCCAAGCCCTTGCGCATCAATAATTTCCTGGTCCCCGCTGAAGCAGATATATACGATTCTTGCATGAGTGCGGGCAATACTGGTAACGAATCGATTAGCCACATAAATATACTCTGCAATATCGTCTATCTGCCATATTACGTTTTCCCCGGCTCTCAAAAAGTCAATATTATGATCTAACCCATGGATTCCTGTTGTTATTCTTTCTTTATGCATAGGGAACTCCTTTATCCGACAAAATGCAAATCATAAAGCAAATGATTGCTATAATTCAAAAACATGGTACGATAAATATGGTATGTATTTCTATTTATGGAGGGTTTGTAATGTTTACCCTAGAAAACTATAAGGAAAGCGCAAATGTCATAAAAGAATTAACAAACGGTTTCCGTCCAGAAGTTTTGCTAATCCTTGGAAGCGGTCTTGGCTACTTAGGTGATTCTATTGAAGACGCCATCTCTATTGATTATTTTTCTATTCCTCAATTTAAAGTTTCCACCGCGCCGGGACATCACGGTAAATTAATTTGTGGAATGCTTGAAGGGAAACGTGTTGCCCTAATGCAGGGTCGCTTTCATTACTATGAAGGATACTCTTTGGAAGAAATTGCTTATCCTGTTCGTGTCATGCATCTTTTAGGTGCTCATACTCTCATTGTCACCAATGCGGCTGGATGTATTAATGAAAAATGGAGTGCGGGGGAGCTAATGCTTATTCAGGATCATATCAAATTTTTTATTGATTCTCCCCTGCGCGGTCAAAATATAAATGCATTTGGAGTTCGTTTTCCCGATTCAACGCATATATACACTCCACGTCTACAGCAGATTGCATTAGCAGAAGCTGAAAACTTTGATATTCCGCTACGGAAAGGTGTGTACTTTTACTTCCCGGGGCCTCAATACGAAACACCATCAGAAATTCGTGCCGCGCGTCTTCTTGGCGGTGACGCTGCAGGAATGTCGACAGTTCCAGAAGTCATTGCCGCTTCCCATTGTGGCATGGAAGTTCTCGGTTTTAGTTTATTGACTAATATGGCTTCTGGAATATTGGATAAACCTCTAACAGAGGAAGAAGTTCTTCTTGCAAGTGAAGCCGCAAAGCCGAAATTTTCATGTCTGGTCTGCGCTTGCCTTCGCAAAATTTAAAAGAATCATTATATTATAATAATTTATAATATAATTAATAATAATATTATTTTGTCAAGCGGACGGAATTGCTATCTATCTATTTTTCTATTCACAAGCTATCGGGCAATTATCTTTTTCATTTTAGCCACAAGCAAGCCTTCCGTTACTATAAACTCAGTTCAACAACTCGAAATTGCGTTTCTATCCTCTTGCTTATGTTTTCTCTCCGGCAGCACTCAGGATTGCTTGTAGCAGATCATCAAATTCTTCATATGAAGGGATATCCATATTGTTTCTTTTGATTTCTGGTGTTGTACGGAATAGAAAACCTGCAGCACTTGCGCGAATCATATCTAAATCATTATAGCTGTCGCCGCATGCAACAGTATTAAAGCCAATTGATTGCAGAGCCCTTACCGTAGACAGTTTGGACTGCTTCGTCCTCATTTTATAATCCGTAATCATTCCGTTCTTATCTACTACAAGCGAGTTGCAGAATAGGGTCGGCCAAGAGAGTTTCTTCATAAGGGGCATAGCAAATTGCTTAAACGTGTCACTGATAATAATAACCTGCATTTTTTCACGAAGTCTGTCTAAAAATTCATTTGCTCCTTCTAGTGGATCAATCTCTTCTATTACTTCTTGAATTTGGTTCAGGCCCATGCCATGCTCTTGCAGAATATTTAATCTCCAACGCATTAATTTATCATAATCGGGCTCATCTCTTGTAGTCTTTTTCAACTCGGGTATACCGGCAGCTTTAGCGAATGCAATCCAAATTTCTGGTACTAAAACGCCTTCCATATCAAGACATGCAATATACATAGTACCCTCCAAAATTAAATAAATTTATAAGTTAATTTTAATCCTAATCTTTATTAATTTAAACGGCAAACTAATCACTAGAAATAAAGAGAAATTCGAAAATTCGCACATAAATGCATGGTTCGTTTTTCCTGAAATTTTTGTATAACTCTACTAAGCACGTCTGCTTTATGTATCACGACGGGATGAATCGCAAGAGATGTAATTTCAGCCGCTAGGATTGCCGTGGGTTTTCTTTATTATTACTAATTATTACTATTATACCTCATAAAATCTTATGTAAACCCTGTATTTTTATGCAGCTTTTTGTTGACACAATAATCTGCAGGACATCTGTGTCTTTTTCTAATATAAAATGCGTTTAGGCAAATCCCACATGAATATGAAGTTGAATCGACCTAAATCACTTCAATCTAATAATACAGGAAAGATTAAAGTGGCGTTTTTCTGCCTTCGGAATATACTGCGAATCACGTATTCTTAATTAATTATTTCCATATCAGCCATATTAGTATATATCCTGTGACAACAGCAACCATTGAAAATGGTACGCCAATTCTAATAAAGTCTTTATTTCTAACTTCATAGCCTTCCCGCCGTAGGATGCCAATAGCTGTAATATTTGCCGAAGCGCCTATTGGGGTCAGATTCCCTCCTAAAGTTGCGCCAATTAAAAGGCCGAAATATAAGAGATAAGGTTCAATTCCCTGAAGTATGGCTAGGTTCTGAACGACTGGGAGCATAGTTGCAACATAAGGGATATTATCAATGAACGCTGAAAGTACTACGCTGATAAAAACAACAATCGTATACGTGAGGAAAATATTACTCCCGCCTAAATTTGCAATGACTCCCGCAATGGCGTCAATAACGCCCGCTTGCGTTATACTTGCAATTACTACAAATAAGCCTGCTAGGAGGAGCAAAGTTGTAAAATCAATGTCAGCAATAGATTTAAACAATTCTCTTCTTGTCGATACTATCTTGCGTTTCTTAATAAAATTTGAAACAAATCCAATTAGGTATAGAGTTATGCAAATTAGGCCATTCGTATAACTTGGTTTATTTTTTATAAAGGATGCCCCAATAAGAAGTATTATTGTCCCTGCTAATAGCACCGTAGGTAGATAATCGGTAACAACCGTCCGTGTTTGTGATATTGTGGGCTGTGTTTCCTTTCTGAAAAGATATAGCAGTACAAAAACGGTCATCAGAGCGCCAAATTCCACAACGAAGAATAGCCCAATTCTGCCTTGAAACCAGAAAAAATCCATGAAATCCATATGAGCATAACCGCCCAACAGAATTGATGTTGTATCGCCAACAAGTGTTGCAGCGCCTTGAAGATTTGATGAAACTGAAATAGAAATTACTATAGGTACGGGAGATATATCAAATTTTCGTGCTATTGCAATTGCGACCGGAGCAATCATAAGAACCGTTGCTACATTGTCCATAAAGGCAGATACAAAGCCAGAAAATAATGATAATGCGATTATTGTCCACTTAACGTTTGGCATCCGGTCAAGAATAATGTCGGCCATAAGAGAAGGCATCCCGGAGTCACTAAATAAAGACACAAGTCCCATTGTGCCACCAATCATGAGCAAAACGTTAAAGTCAATCGATGAGAATACCAGATTTAGCGGCATTATCCCAATGGCAATATATAGTATTGCTGTTCCAACAGCTATCCAGGACCTATATTTTGGCAGCGCAAGTAGGAGAATATACATAATTATAAATATAATTAGTGCGGATACCATATATGATTCCTCCCACTACATTAGCGAAATAAATAGATGTAAACCTTAAATTGCAAAAGAGCAGCCCCTATTTTCCTGCGCTATTTTATGAAAAAATCAAATATCAAATAATAAAAAAAGACTCTACCGTAGAAACGGTAAAAGTCTTGCACTCTTTCAACGCGGAAACGGGCTTATGCCGTACTGACGTCTCCGTATCACAATCTTCAGCGGCTATCAAGCTAAGATTGCGGGCTACTCCCTTTTACGTGAGTGATTCTAAACGAAACTATTTCTGCTGTCAAGGTTCCCACCTGCAGCTTTTCCATTTTTCCGTTCTTATTTAATATTTTTTCAACTTTTATTTTTCTAACTTTTCAGGTTTATTGAGCCAGATTTCGTGAATTTCTTATATTGAATGATATATAAAAATGGCACTCATTAACTAACGCAAGCTATTAAATAGAGCTCAAAAGTAAAGGGGAATCTCATTGGGAAAAATTAATAACCAAATTCAGCAGGAATTAATAACGCCTCTGCGCAGCCTTAGTCATCGATCTTATAATCAATACAGTAATATGATTGTTCATCAAGTAATGTTGAAATTTCCATCAATGGAAACAATTGAAATATTCGAATGCAAATCTTGCAATTCAAATTAAGCTGTGCTAAACTGAACAACGCTGCAGATGTGCGCCGTTAGCTCAGCTGGATAGAGCGTCTGGCTACGGACCAGAAGGCCGGGGGTTCGAATCCTCTACGGCGTACCAGGAAAAAGATCCGATTATACAGTTTACAGTATAATCGGATCTTTTTATCAAGTTATAATCAAGTAATAATAATTTTACAACCCAGAATTTTTCAGGATTCTATTTTTCAAATTTGAACGGATAGGTTATAAAGCTTCTATTTCGGATTTAATTTTCTCCTTCGTCTCTTGCGGAACTTTACTAGTCGGAACCATATTGAAAATTTCCGATAGTTTCTTTTTTCCAAGAAGCTTGAGTCCAGGTGTTTTTAATAGCGATGGAGCATACTTGTTAACAATGGCGACTACACCGTCATTCGCTAGAGCTTCCTTTAATGTTGTTGTGTTGAAATCCATAATGATCCCCCTTAAATTATTTTGTGCTTCGCACTTTTTCATCATAAGCTAAGTTGTAACATCTGTCAATTAACGTGAAGAAAAGCTATTATTTTTTAGTATAATCGATAAATATTATTCAATTGTTTTTTCCATAACATACAAATTTTAAATTATTGATTTGGCTCAAGACCTTCTTCCCCAAATGGCATTATTGTTAGTCCCCGCTTTAAGTCTCCAAACGGAATAGGACGAATTTTTCTATCTCTACAAATCAGCATTGCCCTGCCCGTTTCTTTGTACGGTTCTAAAGCAAGCCCTGCAATACCGTCCGTCTGGAAGAGCACATAGGCTACAAGAGAATCTTGCTGTTTCCATTCCTCTCCCCGCGGTTGTTTCCAGTCCTGTGGTATATCATTTCTTCTCCCAATCTGAATTCCAACAATTTTTGTCCCAATTATTTCAGAAAACAGAGTATTCAAGTCAATATTATGAAATTGATGATTTGATTCGATTCCTGATGGCAATGTATTCATTGAAATTCTAATTTCACTAATGCTGTTGAATTCCAATTCAAGTTGATCCCCAGTATCAAAGCCAATGATAATCGGTTTATCAATTAAAACAATTCTGCTGAAAATATGGGAGTCGGGTATGCATTCCGTTATTGGTGGAAAATACTCTTTCTCTGGTTTTTCCTTCATGTTGGCTGCTAAGGCATAGTTGTCTAACCATTCCTTGGAGTAGTTGTACCCAGGGCCTACGGAATAAACGCTTTTTATCGTTCGTCCAGCTATCATTAAATTCGTCAGAATACTGCGTACTTCTTCCGGCGATTGGTAGATTGGCGCAGACCAGTCATTCTCGTCAAATGTACCCGAAACGAAATTATTGGAACCGCATATTTGTATCATTGCTAACTCCTCTATATAATATTATAGGTTTTCAAATCTTTACTAACTGTTAGTACTGCTTCGCGATTAAAAAATATAATCTGTATGCTATAGTTATAATTAATTATATGAAATGGGAAAGGAGGGATCTCATGCCCCACATTGCAGTAACAATACCCGCTGCTTTCGATGGTGATTCAGTTGCGCATGCCGCTCATACTCTATATAACGTAACAGAAAATCAAATTTCGCGTTTAAAATTTATCGCCGATGGAATCGTATTGAATGGCAGAAGAAGCCATACAAATGCAGTAGTCCATGCCGGAGATGTTTTGGAGCTTTATCTAGATGATGTTAATAAGGCAAATCCCTTTGTGCCTGTACATATTCCCTTATCAATTATATATGAGGATCCTTTCATAGCGATTCTTAACAAGCCCTCTAATCTTGCAGTTCACGGTTCCCCGCGTAACAGCTGTCCAACCCTGGCAAATGCTCTTTCTTATTGCTGGGGAAGTAATATTTCTTTTCACCCTGTTAGCAGGCTCGACCGAACGACATCTGGTCTTATGCTGATTGGAAAAAATGCCTATATTCATGATTTTTTTCGGAAGAATTTGCACTCTCCATATTTTCTTCGCATCTATATTGCGTATGTGCAAGGGGAAATAAACAGCAATTTTGGTTGCATGTCAGAGCATATCAGCCAAAACAAAAATAAATTTGGACAATATTTTTGTAGTAGCGATTCTCATTCAAGGCCTAGCTACACCTACTTTCGTCTGCTAAAGCGGAGTCCCGAAGTCTCTAAGGTTTCCGTCATTCCTTTAACTGGAAGGACTCACCAAATCAGAGTACATTTTGCTGCTCATGGCCATTCGCTTTGTGGAGATACTCTTTACGGAGGAAACAATTGTTTCCTTAAGCGCCCCGCACTTCATTCAGCGGAATTATATATCTATCATCCTATCTACAAGAGATATCTTCATTTCGTGTGTCCAATTCCAACCGATCTGGAAAAAGTCGATGAATGGGTTCTCAATAGAGCTAGCCTTGTTTCGCAACATCAACAATCATAATGTCTTCTGTATTTATATCCACAACAGGGAAAGAAATTGCATCCAGACCAAGAAGTTCAAAAACGGCATGTATGCTTTTCGCAATAAAAGGCTCAATTAATTTATAGCTTTCAATATGAAGAGATTTTTTACCCGCATTGTCTCTGATTCTGTTCCTATCTTTTTTTATATCGAAGAGTGCGACAATATACAGCTTTATTAGAAGCTGTTCTTTATTTCTACGATCTTGGATTGTTACTCTAGCTTCACTTCTGCACTGATTCAATGCTAAATGTGCTTCTACAGAATATTGTATATTAGATTCAAGTTCCAGTTTCATCGGATCGTTGATATTGCTGACAACTTCAAGGCTACGGATTTCCTTATTTACCAATCTAATATCCATAAAAGCACTCTCATTCTTGAAAAAATGAATTGATGCAAAGTTGCATCGCTATCTATCGCTCGAATCTAAGGGTTGCAATGTGTTTAGAAGAATTTTAAATGCTTCTTCATAGCCCTCAAATCCCTTTCCGGTTATCGTCTGAATAGCAGCCTTGGAAATATAGGAGCGGTGTCTAAATTCATCCCTCTTGTATATCGCAGTTAAATGTACTTCAACAGTGGGAATTGTGGCAGCAAGCAATGCATCTAATATTGCGATGCTAGTGTGCGTATAAGCAGCAGGATTAATGATAATTCCATCGATTTTTTCAAAGTATGCTTGCTGAATTCGATCAACAATTGCTCCCTCATGATTGGACTGAAATATTTCCACTTCTATGCCGTATTTTTCTGCAGTGCACGTAATATAGTCACAAAGAGATTTATAGGTTCTTTTTCCATATAAATCGGGCTCTCTGATCCCGAGCATATTAATATTGGGGCCATTAATAACAAGTATTTTCATGATCTCTTTTTGGCTGACCGCCAATCCTCTCCGTTAATTCATTCACAGGCTGATCTTTACTTAATTATCTTAGTAGTTTTATATTAAACTATTAGATGTAAAAATAATGTGAATTTTTTTCATGCCGGAATACAATAATTCTGTATTTGAGGTATTCCAAATGTCATCTGGCAATCTTCCTTTATCATGTTTTGTATTGCATATATGGTTGAGCTCTTACCAAGTAATTTTTTAAATAAAATCATTGCAGTACATTAATTTTTATTGAAAGAAGCCCTCTGTGGGCGTCTTTCATACGATACAATAATGGTGATATTATAATGGCATTATTACTTTTCTATTCCAAATAATAATTATATGTCTTGCACAATACCATGTTTCCTTCCGCTTTTCAGTTTAGCTTTAGCTCCCTAATGATCTTTTCTGCGCAATCCTCTGGTGAACTTCCTTCAATAATTAGATCGCTCCATTTTTCATAAATTGGTAGTCTTTCTTTTGCCAGATACTCAACGGGGACAGATTGAGATATTGGTCTTCCTGTATCGGGAAGGTTTTGTAGATCTTCTCTTTTTAGATATATAATACAACTATTTTGCCGGAGTAAATTATTGTTCTCCTCTCTAGTGACAACGCCCCCGCCTGTTGCAATAACCAAATGGTTCATTGCACTATATTTTTGTAAAACATTTGTTTCGGCTACTCTGAATTCTTCCTCAGAATGTTTCTTAAAGTAGTTTTCTATCGAGCAGCCCAAAAGTTCTTCAATTTTGTCATCGAGGTCTACAAATTCACGTCTGAGTTTTTTTGATAAAACTTGCCCCGTGGTAGTCTTGCCACAGCCTGGCATTCCAATCAGCGCTATATTGGATGTATTCGATAGAATTGCCTTATAAACCTCTCTGCTTTTATTAGCTGCAAATTGACTTTTCGTAAAAAGTTCGCTAGCGCGGATCGCCTGCATAATAAGCATTGGCAATCCGCCGCTGCAAGGTATTCCCTTTTTTTCAGCATCAAGAATAAGTTTAGTACGAAGAGGATTATATACTACATCTATAACCCCCTCTAAATGCCGGAAAATATCAAGATTTACTAGACTGTTTCCATTATCGGGATACATCCCGACTGGTGTAGCATTAACAATTATTTCCGAATCTGCATGCCGTGATAAATTCGAATAATTGTTCTCTCCATGTCTAGACACCGTAATTATTTCCCGTGCTTCATGATTTCGAAGTACGTCTCGTATAGTTGGAGCAACCCCGCCATTTCCTAAAACGAGGCACTTTTTATTTTTAGGCATTATTCCTGTATATTTTATTAGATAATCAAATCCATCATAATCTGTGTTATAGCCATGCAAGCGACCGTTTTCCTCACGAACTACTGTATTTACGCTTCCAATTCTTCTTGCTGCAGGCGAAAGACTATCAAGGAATGGAAGGACGGCTTTTTTGTATGGGATTGTAACATTCAATCCATCGAAATTTCCATTTTTTAGAAACCGTTCTACTTCATTAAACTCCTTTTCATATAGACAATAAGTGTAGTTGCCCAGCATTTTGTGTATCTGCGGAGAATAGCTATGACCCAATTTTTGTCCTAGCAAGCCGAATCTGCCTATCCTCGAGAATTGATATGACTTGCTCAGATCCATGAGTTTATGGAGAAGAGCCTCCGCATATATCTCGTATTTCTCCGGGCACGTCTCTTTAAGTGCATCGATTTTCTTTTCTTCCCTTTCCAAATCCTCAATCGGTTTGTTAATCTCCTTTTTAATTTCTGACATATTAGCTACGGCGTCCATTCTCATGCAAAAGAGGGAAATTATTTTTCTGTCGATTGAATCGATTCTCGCCCGTATTTCATCAAGTGTCATATCCCATAGCCTCCTGAAGAAATGTAAGAATTACAATGCCGGCCATAGCATCAACGACAGGAACTGCACGGTAAGCTACGCATGGGTCGTGTCTTCCTTTTATTTTAATTTCGCAGTTTTGCATCGTTTTTAGATTAACGGATTTCTGCGGTATAGATATGGAGGGTGTTGGACGAAATACAAGCTCAAAGGTAATCGGCATTCCATTAGAAATTCCTCCATTAATACCGCCAGAATTGTTTGTTATTGTTTCTATTACATTTACATTCTCCTCGTTTACTTTAAATCCGTCATTTGCTTCACTTCCAAGCATGTTTGCAAATTCAAATCCGGCTCCAAACTGAATTCCCTTTACAGCTGGTATTGCGAACATTGCACGTGCAATTTCTCCTTCAATATTTTTGCCAATATCCGGAGCTCCTATGGCAGATGGAAATCCGGTAATTTTGCACGCTATGCAGCCTCCAATGCTGTCTCCTGCACGTTCTGCTTCCGCAATTTGATTTTCAATTTCTTGCTCTTTTGGGTTTCTTATACCATGAATGCTTGAAATATATGAGTTAACAAAGATTTTCTTTTTCATTAGTTGCAGTCTGGCGATGGAGCCCGCGAAAACCAAAGGTGCTGTGAGTCTTCCGGAAAAATGACCTCCTCCGCGAAAATCATTATATCCGCGATATCGTATCCATCCTGTATAGTCTGCATGAGAAGGCCTTGGAATATATTTCAGGTCTTCGTAATCTTCGGAATGTTTATCATCATTTGAAAAAACAGCACATAAAGGTGTTCCGGTTGTCTTGTTATTATAAATACCGGAAAGTATTTTCGGTTTATCGCTTTCCTTTCGTTCTGTCGAAAGAGGGGTTCTTCCAGGAGCACGTCTATCCATCTGCGATTGTATAAAATCTTGATCTAAATAGATCCCGGATGGAATATCTTCAATTACAATTCCTATTGCCGGTCCATGTGACTCTCCGAATAATGAATATTTCAAATTAATCCATCCTTTCGATATTTCCGCCGAGGATTTGATAATCCTTGAAAAAACGTGGATATGATTTTTTCACACATTCTGCTCCGTGCAATGTCACACCATTTTTGCTTCGGATGGCCGCAATAGATGCCATCATTGCGATTCTGTGATCATTCCATGCGTCAACATCCGCATTATGAAATCCCGGATCACCCCGTATCGTCAGGCCATCTGAAAATTCTTCTATCTTCCCTCCAAGCAAGCGGATCACTTCCGCAGCTGCCATCAGCCTGTCACTTTCTTTATAGCGCAGTCGTTCTGCATTATAAATAATAGTTTCTCCCTTTGCAGCGCTAGCACAGACGCAAAGGGCAGGGATAAGATCGGGTATATTTTTAGCATCTATATCTATTGAATGCAGATCCTGTGGGTAGATTGTAATTAAATCTCCGCTACTATCGATCTTCGCACCGAATTGCGCTAAAAGTTCCACGATTCTCCTATCTCCTTGCAGGCTTCCCCTATTTAATCCCGAAACACTCACGGAATTTTCTGCAAAAGCTCCAGCACATAGCCAAAATGCAGCGTTCGACCAGTCGCCTTCAACGTTCCACCTCTTTGCTTTATATTCTCCTCTGACCGAGAAGTCGTTATTATCTACAGCAACATCTAGACCAGCTTTCAATAAGCAGTCCACCGTTATTGCCACATAAGGAGAAGACTGGATTTCTCCCATGACATGAATATTCCCACCGCCGCACAAAGGCAATGTCATCAGCAACCCGCTAATGAATTGAGATGAAATTCCTCCATCGATTTTAAAATCCGTATTCGACAGTGGCCCTTCTGCCAGCAGAGTAGACTTGTCCTGCAAAATAAACTTTGCCCCATGTGCAGAAAGTTCCTCCATCAAAGGCAAAATCGGTCGTTCTGCCAATCTTCCGTGAAGTAAGAATTTTGCCTTACATCCAAGAGCGCATATAATTGGGAGCAGGAACCGAAAAGTCGTTCCGGACTCCCCGCAGTCTAGCATGCATTCTCTGTTCCTTGCGCTGTCTTTATCTAGAGGAGAAACCGCTATTCTATCCCGGCAAATAGTAATCTCTGCCCCTAAAGCTTCAAGACAGTTAATCGTTGCTTGAATGTCCGCAGAAATCGTGCTGCAAAAGATATCCGATGGACCATCTGATAAAGATGCGCAAATTAGCATTCTGTGTGCGTATGATTTAGATGACGGTGCGGCTACCGTACCGGAAAACTGGTTTGCAGAAATGTGCACAATCATATGGTATCTCCTCTTTCGAGCAAAGCATGCATGAACTTTACAGTCCTTGCGAAATAAAATCTTCCAATTCTGCAAATGGAATTTCCTTCATAACGCATTCTCCTATGCGAACAGGAATTATCATTCGAACTGTGTTTGTTTTTTTCTTTTTATCATTTTCTATAGCCCTGCTGATTTGCTTTGCCGAATAGTCTGTGTACGTCGGGAGATGAAACATTTCTAGAAAACTGCATATTTTTTCCGGAGCATTATTCGGACAAATGGTTTTCGCTGCTGCACGCGATACAACTGACATGCCAATTGATACTGCACGCCCATGCGATATATTGTAGCTGGATAGCAACTCGACGGCATGGCCTACGGTATGCCCAAAGTTCAGCATCATTCGCAGATCTTTATCTTTTTCATCTGCCTCTACAAAATTTCTTTTAATTTCTACGCATCGCAGAATAATATTTTGAATATTTTCATTGACTCCCTTTAATAATTCAAGGAGATGCGGATCTGAAAGTACGGCATATTTAATAATTTCCGCACATCCGTCTTCAAATAAATTTTTTGGTAATGTACGCAGTGTCGAATAATCACAAATCACAGCACTAGGCTGCCAAAAAGTACCGACAAGGTTCTTGCCTTCAGGAAGATTAATTCCCGTTTTCCCTCCGACCGAAGCATCTACCATAGCTAAAAGTGTCGTGGGAATTTGTAAATAATGTATTCCGCGCATATATGTGGAAGCTGCAAAGCCAGTCAGATCGCCTGTAACTCCACCGCCTAAAGACACGAGAAAATCTTGCCGCGAAAGACCCGCTTTTACGCAAGCTTCAAGCAATTCCAGGTAAGTATTTGCGGTTTTGGATTTTTCTCCGTGCGGGTATACGAATTTATAGACCTGAAATCCCGAAGCCTTTAAAGATTTGCAAACATCATCTGCATAAATTTTATTCACAATATCGCCGCATACTACAATGCATTTTAATCCGCTGCAGGAATTTCGCGCAACTTCGCCAGTCAATTTAAGAATGCCGTTATCAATAATAATGTGATAGGCACTTGAAGCCTGAACAATCACCTCAGCCATCTTTGCCATCCACCTTTTCTTTCAGCTCTCTTCCTTCTGCTAGCAGCACTTCTAATTTCTCTGCATCGCCATCGGAAATAGCATCGCGAAATTGTTCCAACGATCCAATTAAATTATTCAACTCATATAATAGGTTGTCCGAATTTTCCATAAATAACTGTGTCCACATTTTCTCATTTAAATGCGCAACCCTAGTCATGTCCTTATAACTGCCCGCTGAAACTCCTGCATGGCTTTGAGCTGTTGGACTTTTGATATATGCACAGGATACAACGTGCGCTAATTGTGATGTGAATGCAATCGTCTTATCATGCTTTGCGGAAGTCGTAACCGTTATTTTTCCAAATTTTGCTGGTGCCAATAGGTCCTTTATTTTCTGCAATTCATTGATATCATCATAAAACTCCGGAACAATTACCATCGGCTGCCCCGCAAACAATCCCGAAAAGCTGTTTTTAAAACCCGAATACTGCGTCCCTGCCATCGGATGACCTCCGACATATGTGTAACCATATTGATGAGCCAGCTGAAACCCTGCTTTGCAGATTATTCTTTTGGTTCCTCCGCAATCCATCACAACGGTTTTTTTACTAACATTAGGAGCAATGTTACGCATATACTCTATCGTATCTTCCGGAAATTTGGCAATGAAAATAATATCGCATTGGGGAATAGTAATTTCATTTAATTCCCCGTCTGAAACTCCGGCCAATTGGGCATATTCTGTTACGCTTTTCGTTCTGTCCTCTACGTAGACTGTATGTCCAGCTTTTTTATAATCTCGAGCCAGAGAGCCGCCAATGAGTCCTATTCCAGCGAACCCTGCAATCATAATATTGCCTCCCGAATTCGTTTCACCTTTGTCATTAGTACATCAAATGCGTCCGGGGTAATTGACTGTGCCCCGTCGCATTTTGCTTTTGATGGCTCATTATGTACTTCTATCATCAAGCCGTCTGTTCCTGCCGCTGTAGCGCCAAGGGCAACGGGAGCCACCAAATCCGCATGTCCTGTTGCATGGCTTGGATCCGCAATCACAGGGAGGTGGCTTAATTTATGGATTAGAGGAATGGAAGAAAGATCAAAAGTATTTCGTGTATAGGATTCGTATGTTCGTATCCCTCGCTCGCATAGAATAACATTTCTGTTTCCCGAGGAAAGAATATATTCCGCAGACATGAGCCATTCTTCTATGGTGTTCGCAAATCCGCGCTTAAGGAGTATTGGCTTTCTGCAATGACCAAGTTCTTTCAGTAGTTCATAGTTCTGCATATTCCTAGCGCCAATCTGGATAATATCTACATCTTCAAATAGGTCAAGAGTTGAAATGTCCATCAATTCCGTAATGATAGGTAGACCTGTTGCCTTTTTTGCTTCAAGGAGAAGTAAAATTCCCTCTTTTCCCATTCCCTGGAACGAATAAGGCGATGTTCGCGGCTTGAAGGCACCGCCCCGAAGGATTTTTGCTCCCGATTTTTTCACTTGCTCAGCAATAAAAATAATTTGTTCCTCATTTTCGACAGAGCACGGTCCTGCTATAACGACAAAATTTCCATTTCCAATCTTTGTTCCGTCCTTGAGCTCAATGACTGTGTTCTCCGGATGGAACTTTCTATTTGCCGCTTTAAACGGCTCCGAAACCCGTTTTACGCTCTCTACAGTATCTAAAGCTTCTAAAAGTTCAGTGTCGATTTTACTTACATCACCAACAAGGCCAATAATCGTAATATTTGTTCCTTTGGAAATGTCGGGTTCAACGCCTTGCTCTTTTAACCAAACTACAAGGTTCCTGATTTGCTCATCCGTAGTACCGGGCTTCATTACAACGACCATAATTTCCCTCCTAGAAGTTAAAATAAAAAAACCGTGTAGTGAATCACCACACGGTTTTTTATCTTACTGAAATATTATTTATTGTTCCGCATGATAAATCACTATTCCTCAAAAAATGAGCAATAGTAATAATAAGATGCACCTGTTTTTACCATAAAGTTATCCATAACAATTCCTTATCGAAAGATTATTTTTTTTATAGGCTTTTTAAAGCTTTATGTCAAGAGAATCCTATTAATTTGGCAATATCACAAAGAATTCGAGAAACAGTGTCTACATATAATGCAAATTTTACCAAGAAAACCGGCATACCGTGCGCTAGGTTCTACTGGTAAAATTTGCATATCCACGTACTACGAAGCTGCCATTTTCCCTTCGATAGATAAATAGAGTACGGTCTATGATAAATGGTCGGATTTACTTTTGGTATTCATTCGTTTATTTGAGCTTCATTATCAGCTCACCTGCTTTAACCGTATCGCCAACTTTTGCAAGAATATCTGTAACTTCTCCGTCCATTCTTGCAACAACGCTTGTTTCCATTTTCATTGCTTCAACTATTGCAACGACCTGATTTACTTTTACCTTGTCACCTTTTTTCACGTTGATCTTCGAAATCATTCCCGGAATCGCAGCTCCGATTTGGCTCTTATCGTTCGGATCTGCTAATACAACCTGCTTCGCTGTAGCTTTTGCAAACGGATCAGGAACATTGACAACTCTGCGGGAACCGTTCAGCAGGAAGACGACATCGCGAGTACCATCATCATGCTGATCTCCAAGCCCGAGATAACGAATAACCAGCGTCTTTCCGTCTTCAATGTTAATTTGGTTTGTTTCGCCCATTGCTAGACCATTGAAGAAAACATGGCTTCCCATACGCATGATATAGCCGTATTCCTGACGATGCTTGCAGTAATCTTCAATAACTTTCGGATACATTACGTAAGAAATCAACATTTCTTCCGAGGGATTCGGCAGAAACTCAGAGAGTTTTTTGCGCTCCGCGTCAAAATCTACAGGCGGAAGTAGTTCGCCGGGTCTGCATGTAATCGGTTTTTCGCCCTTTAGAACAATTTTCTGAAGTTCTTTGGGAAATCCCCATGAAGGCTGACCCATCATGCCTTTGAAATAGGATACAACAGAATCCGGGTAGCTAAGCTCTTTTCCTTTTTCCAAAATATTTTCCGGAGTCAGGTCGTTCTGAACCATGAATATTGCAAGATCGCCAACCATCTTTGAGGATGGAGTAACCTTAACGATGCCTCCAAGCATATCATTTACTTTCTTATACATTTCCTTTACATCTTGGAAGCGATCACCAAGACCTAGAGACTGTACTTGCGGGTATAGGTTTGTATATTGACCGCCAGGAATTTCATATTTGTAGATATCTGTAACAGGGCTCTTTATACCATTATCGAAATTCTTGTAGCGCAGACGAACATCCGCCCAGTAATCCGTAAGATACTGAAGTCTATCCAGGTCCAGTCCGGTATCTCTTTCCTGCCCGTGCAGTGCCGCAACAACTGCGTTCAAAGAAGGCTGGCTGGTTAAATGCGACATGGATGAAATTGCCAAGTCAACGACGTCCACGCCCGCTTCCGCAGCCATAAGAACCGTTGAAACCTGATTAGAGGTCGTATCGTGCGTGTGGAGATGGACGGGAATGCCAATTTCCTGTTTTAATTCGTAGACGAGTTTTTTTGCTGAATAGGGTTTCAGTAAGCCTGCCATGTCCTTAATTGCAAGCATATGTGCACCGCGGCGCTCAATTTCTTTTGCCATCTTAATGTAATAATCAAGTGTAAATTTGTCGTTTTTCGGATCGAGGATTTCCCCTGTATAGCAAATCGTTGCCTCCACGACTTTTCCTGTCTTCAGAGCCTCATCCATGGCAATTTCCATGCCGGGGATCCAGTTCAGAGAATCAAATATTCTGAATATGTCTATCCCCGCTTCAGCAGAAAGATCAACAAACTTCCTAATAACATTATCCGGGTAGTTCATATAGCCAACAGCATTCGCGCCGCGAAGGAGTATCTGGAATGGTATATTGGGAATTTTCTCGCGCAGCATATGCAACCGTTCCCAAGGGTCTTCATGCAGGAAGCGGAATGCAGTGTCGAATGTTGCACCGCCCCACATTTCCAGCGAGAAACAGTCGGCAAGTATCTCTGAAGTACCTTCCGCACATTTGACCATATCACGGGTGCGCATTCTAGTGGAAAGTAGTGATTGGTGCGCATCGCGCATTGTCGTGTCCGTAACCAGCAATTTTTTCTGCGCAAGGACCCAATCCGCAAGAGCTTTCGGACCTTTTTCATCTAAGAGAGGCTTTAGTCCGGGTTTACGCTCCCCCGTTACGGGCGGGAAACGCGGTGCCTCGAATTGGCTTCTTTCCGCGTTAGGGTTCGAGACTTGAATATTCGCGATATATTTTAGTACCCGAGTTGCCCGATCTTTGGATTCTTCGATCTCGAAAAGTTCCGGAGTCTCGTCAATAAATTTCGTTGAGCATTTTCCAGCAATGAAGGTAGGATGCGTCAAAACGTTTGTCACAAATGGAATATTCGTTTTTACGCCGCGAATATGGACTTCATTGATAGCTCTAGCCGCTTTATGGCATACAGCAGGAAAAGAACTATCCCAGGAAGTAACTTTTAATAATAGAGAGTCATAATATGGGGAGATAGTCGTTCCTTCCCCTGCGCACCCCGCATCTACTCGAACACCGAATCCGCCAGGCTGTCTATAGGAAGTGATTGTTCCCGTGTCCGGTGCGAAATTGTTCAGCGGATCTTCCGTTGTAACCCTGCACTGGATTGCATAGCCGTTAATATGCACGGAATCTTGGCTTTTAATGCCGATTGAGTCGTCCGAAAGAGTCTTCCCTTCCGCAATAAGGATCTGCGAGCGCACAATGTCAATTCCCGTTACCATTTCCGTAACAGTGTGCTCTACCTGAATCCGTGGATTCATTTCAATAAAATAATGATTTCCATCCTGATCCACAAGAAATTCGACTGTGCCGGCAGAAACATACCCAACATACTTTGCAATCTTAACAGCATCCTTATAAAGAGCCTGCCGTGTTTCTACCGGAACGGAAAATGCGGGAGCAAATTCGACAACTTTCTGATAGCGTCTTTGAAGAGAGCAGTCTCTTTCTCCCAGGTGAACAACGTTTCCTTGTTTATCTCCGAGAACCTGAACTTCAACATGTTTCGGATTTACAAGAAATTTTTCGATAAATATATCATCATTGCCAAAAGCTTTTTTGGCTTCGCTTTTAACCATTTCAAATGCAGGCTTTATATCTTCCGGCTTTTCGCAACGCCTCATTCCTCGGCCGCCGCCACCTGCAGCTGCCTTAAGAATAATGGGGAAGCCAAAGCTTTTCGCCATCTGCAAAGCTTCCTCTGCATCCTTTACTGGTTCCGTGGTACCAGGGATGGTCGGCACTCCGCAGGCATGGGCGATATTCTTAGCTTCGAGTTTATCTCCCATTTTTGACAGGACATCAACGGTGGGTCCTATAAAGATAATCCCTGCTTCCTCACAGGCTTTTGCAAATTCAGGATTTTCCGATAGAAATCCATATCCAGGGTGGATGGCATCTACGCCACGGACCTTTGCAAGATGGATGATGGACGGTATATCTAAATATGCGCCCAGTGGGCTTTTATTCTTACCAATCAGATATGCCTCATCCGCACTCGTTCTAAAGAGTGAATTAACATCTTCATTTGAATACATCGCCACTGTACGGATTCCCAGATCGTGGCACGCTCTGAAAATTCTAATTGCAATTTCACCGCGATTTGCGGCAAGAATTTTCTTGAATTCTCTTTTTTGGATAGCAGCCATACATTTCATCTCCAGTAAAAATAATAACTGTAAGCGTTCATGGGCCGTAGAATCCCTTCGTATACACCAATCGCGCTATATACATAATATAAAGATTATCAAGGTATTTTTCAACTGCTAAGTCGTGATCCAAATATCTATATTTTTATCGAGACCATACCTTATTTTGTGCAACATTCATAATTAATAACTTGTTTCCTCACTTGATAAAAAGATAATTTGTGCACTGTGCTTATGTACAGCTTCTGGCTCCTAAGGGCTGTTCTAATCACCGTTAGCATCAAAGTGTCTTTAATTTCATCGTTACTGGCTCCAATAATGTCCGGAACACTGTTTCCACTCCTAGTGTAAAAAAAACTAGGCTAAGTAAATGCAATAGCCTAGCAGAGTGTTAAATTTACTTGTAATTCTTATTTTCCCTTTTGAATTGGTCATTAGGCATAATCCATTGTGTCCTAGCTACATCTATCAGCCATTATTCTCTGGATCTTCTGCTTCTTCAGCACCTTCCTCATCGCCGTCCGTCTCTTCCTCGTCTTCAGCATACAATTCCTGCATAAAAATATCATATACTTTTTCCGCTATAGAATCTTCAATTGATACAAGGTAATCATCCTCGCCCTCTTTTGTATTTTCCATGATAATATATCCGAATTCCGGGTCGTCCTCATCCATATCAGCGGGGAGCAAAATATAATATTCGCTACCATTATAATCAACGGTATCAACAAACTCGAAGACATATTCTTCACCATTATCATCCGTAAGGGAAATGTAATTGGAGCCATATTCTTCATCCATAGCTGTCACCATCCTTCATTGTTTGATATGATAGTATACAAAATAAAAAATTTTTTCAATATGATTTCATTCTCACTTCGCCTGTCTTGCCACTTCACGCTTTGTGTTGCTTGCTACCAGACTTATCTGCGTGCCTTTCAGGCCTTCATTCTAGCTCTCCATCAGGAGTTGCTTATATCCTTACTTAAAAAGCTCCACGACAATTTTAACAGCCTTAACTCTGACATAAAAGGGGTGTTCTCCCTCAATTTCTGAACGTTTTATCATTTCTCTGGCTTTTTCTTGTACCATACCGAGGAAAATACGAATCATCGCAGAATGGGAAATAATGCGTAATATCTTTAAAAAAGTTATTTCTTTATTTATTTAGATATGTATGCTAAAATGTGACAATGCATGTAATATTTAAAATACTTTTGTTTATTTTTATCTCCTTAAATGAATTTCAACGGTGGTGAAGCCTTAACATGAATAAAGCAAAAAGTAGTTCCCATAGCGCTTCTGCAGACACAGCAATCAAAACTGCAGGAAGTACGATTGGCACTATTCTGAAAGTTATTGGAACGATTTTCCTTATTTTCGTGCTTTCAGTTCTGATTTTTGCTTGTATTTTCGCTTTATATATTAAAACGGAAATTACTCCAAGTATAGATATTAAACTAGAGGATTTTGCTCTAAACCAGACAAGCTCCATTTTATACAACAATGGCACAGATTGGGTTGAACTTAAGGAACTTGATAGCAGTGAAAATCGTGTTTGGATTGACTACGAAGATATCCCCCAAAATATGGAGCATGCTGTAGTTGCAGTTGAAGATAAGCGCTTCTATAAGCATAAGGGTGTTGACTGGTATCGAACTATCGGTGCATTTTTCAATATGTTCTTAGGTGTCCGTTCTGACTTTGGCGGATCCACAATAACACAGCAGCTGATAAAAAATCTAACGCGGCAGGATGATATCACTGTACAACGAAAACTGCTTGAGATCTGCGAGGCCCTTGAGCTCGAGAAGCGATATGATAAAAGCGAGATTATGGAATGGTACCTGAATGCCGTGTATTTCGGAGAAGGGTGCTATGGCGTTGAAGCGGCGGCGCAGACATATTTCGGCAAAAGTGCGAAGGACCTTGATTTGGCAGAATGCGCTTCGATTGCCGGTATCACTAACCTGCCGACATATTATGATCCTTACTACAGCAGAGAAAACAACAAAAAGCGGCAGGAAGACATTCTTTATTTAATGTATGATCAAGGTTACATTACGAAAGAGGAATATGAAAGTGCGAAATCGGAGGAACTAAATTTCATATACTCTGAATCTTCCGACTCAACGTATGAAGTATATTCTTATTATGAAGAAGCCGTTATTAGCGACGTTTTAGATGATCTTGTCGAGCAGAAAGGACTTTCCAGAGATACCGCAACGCAGCTTTTATATCGCGGCGGTTACAAAATATACTCCTGCTTTGATCCGACGATTCAGTCGTACGTCGATGAAATGTATTCGAATTTTGATAACTTGCCAAGTCCTTACTACGAAGAAACGGATCAGCAGCTTGAAAGCGCTATCGTTATCATCAAGCAATCTACGGGAGAAATCGTAGCTTTGAGTGGCGGCACAGGAAGCAAGGATGTCAGTTTCGGACTCAACCGGGCAATGGACAGTCAGCGACCTCCTGGATCTTCCATTAAGCCTATCGCAGTTTACGGGCCTGCTGTAGAATATGGTCTCATTACACCTTCTACCAAAGTTATGGATTCCGCTAATATCAAGCTGAAAGGTACGGATTGGATGCCCAGCAACTCTGGCGGTGGTCACTATGGTCTTATCACGATTCTGCAAGGATTGCAGCATTCTTTAAACACGGTTTCCGCTCAAATTCTGGATGTTTTAACACCTTCCGTTTCCTACGACTTTCTGATTGAGCGCCTTGGGGTTAAAAGTCTAGATCCTGCGGACTGTGATTACGCTCCGATTGCATTAGGTCAGCTAACCTACGGCATTACAGTACGCGAAATGGCTCAAGCCTATGCTGCATTAGCGAACGATGGAACATTTATAAAATCAAAATTATATACAAAAGTAACGGATGCTAACGGAAACATTATCTTGGATAACACAACTCAGTCGCATCAAGCGTTCAGCGCGAATTCCGCTCACGTTATGTCCTATATGCTGGAATATGCTGCAACATACGGTACTGGATATGAAGCCAGCTTCTCCGGTATGTCTGTTGCGGGTAAAACAGGAACTACTTCGGATTCCTGCGATCGATGGTTCTGTGGCTATACACCCTATTACACTGCAGCCGTCTGGGTTGGTTATGACACTCCTTCTGAGTTATACTTCAGCGGAAACCCGGCTTCGCAGATTTGGCGCAGCATCATGGAGAAGGTTCACGCAGACCTTCCTTACGCAGAATTCCCTGAAGCAGATTTGGGCGAACCGACTGGTATGCTTGACAGCTATTACACAAATTCCTCTTTCTATGAAGAAGAATCTAGTGATGATACTGTTTCCCCTTCGCCTTCTGAGTCTACACAACCTGAGGAAACCGATACAGGTGGTGTCAGCGAAACAGACATTGGAAGTACCGTAACGAGCAATGGCGGCACTGAGACAAATTCACAGGTTGGTATTATATTTCCAAATATATCCAAATACCTTTTGAATTTCTCTTCTCTTTCAAAATAATACGAGGAGGAATAACTTTTGGCAAAAGCAAATATTTTAGAGTATAAAGGCCATCCAGTACAACGCAAGGACAACCTTATATATTATGGCAGCATGCAGGATGAATATATTGTAATGCTGCAGATCATGGAAACAAAAAAAATCAAAGATCTTGACGTTGCGACAAAAATACTCGTACAGCTACAGCATACGGATCCAAATGTAAGTACTAAAGATATGATCGTAAAAACGAGCGAAAAAAAAGGACTGTACGATGCTCTTGATATCGCTTCCATCTGGCTTGATAGAGCGTTGAAGCCCTCTTCTGAATGAAGATTTTTACACTAGTAAAATTTTTCGCTTGAAAAATAGCATTCGTTTTGTCGCAGACCTCAAGCATTTTCTTTTATGTACTTATATATGAACTTATATATTCTTTGTACGTGTGAAACAACAATATTACCATTATAAGTTTAACAGCACCCATCTTTCGCTCGGCGCATAGGATACTTTGCCTGACTGCAGCATAGGGTGTTGTTTTTATGCAAATAGAAATTCTTATAAAGAATCTTAAAAAGAAATCATACGACGGGAGAGCGCGATAAGAATGTTTTGTACATTTCCATAGGATAGATCCTATCCTGTTACAAAGCTCACATCTTGAAATGAAATAAATTTTCAATAAGGCATTTACGGATTTCATTTTGCCGAATGCAATCTTTCCCATTACCTATCTGCCGCATAATAACGCGCAGTAGAATGTGGCAAACTAAATAATACAAGTGTAGTGCTTCAGTCAACGGCTGTAATTAGCTTCCAGTCAGGATAAAGGCTCCCTTCTTGCAGAACCTCTAAAATGCTTCTGCAAGAAGGGAGCCTAATTCTATACTATTTACTTTTAATTTTCACCCTTAGTTTCTGTACTGTTGCCTTCTTCTACAAAGGATGCATCCTCAATGCTTGGTGTTTTTTCCGCCGCATTAACAGCTGCCATTTCCGGGTGAAGCTTTTTCTGCAGCCAATCCTTTCCATCAACATAGCGAGAAACAATGAAGGAAACGACATAGTCCCCAGCAGAGTTAACCATCGTAGCAGGAGGATCTACAAGGTTTCCGATAGCTAAAGCAAGTGTATACGCTACTGTCAGTTGCTCCGGTGAATTATTAAAGAACAAAGAACACAAGATAAGTTCTCCGACTCCTCCGCCTCCTGGAATGCCAGACATCGCCACAGAAGAGAAAACTGCAACAATGATTGCAAGTATTGCTTTCCCAGTTCCGAACGGCATTCCCGCAATGCCAAATAGGAATGCAACTTTAACGATCGCAGACATGGCCGAACCATCCATGTGCATAGTTGCGCCCATCGGAAGCACGATTTCCGAAACATCCTTGGAAATTCCGGTTTCCTGAGCAACCTCCATGTTCGTAGGAATCGTTGCTACAGATGAACAGGTGCCGAATGAAACCGCCGCAGGGCGGAATAAGTGCTGGAACATAACTTTTGCTGCGCCTTTTCCACCTCCAAAGCGGGCATAAATTGGGAAAAAGACAAACATATAAGCGAACGCTGTCACATAGTACACTATCAGCGTTTTCCCATAGCTACCTATAAGCTCGGGACCGTAAGTCGCTGCAAGGTAAGCAAAAAATCCAAAAAATCCGATCGGTGCATAGTAGGTAATTAGCTTAACCGTTTTCATTATACATTCGGTTAAATCCGACAGGACCTTCGCCGTTTTTGTATTCGGGCCGCCTGCCATTTGAACGCCAAAGCCGAAGAGTATTGCAGCAACAATCAGCGGAAGCATGGCTCTCCTGGAAAGGAGCTGGTTAAAGTCCGAAACAGTGAAGAAGTTTACTATCATTTCGCCGACAGTAATTTGCGTTTGTTCCTCGGGTTCCGTTACCATTTCTTCAACGCTAAAATTGTCAGGAACAATATTAACCACACAGACAATGATATACATTACAATCGCTGCAATTGCGGCTGTAACAAGGAAAGTTAAAATCGTGCTCCCCATCACCTTGCCAGCACGTTTCAATGTCTTCATATTCGCAATTGCCGAAGAGATGGATACAAATACCATCGGTACAACGACGCAGAACATTGCATTGATAAACACCGTGCCGAATGGCTCCAAAGCAGTTGCCCCCGGCCACAGCAATCCCGTGATCGTGCCGGCTACAATAGCTACTATCATGCAAATGACGAACCAGTAGTTCTTCCAAAAGGACCGCTTTGTTGTAGTTACTTCATTACCCATAATACATCTCCTTTTCTCATTTCTCTTATATTGAACCGAATCTTCGGTTAATAAGCAAGAAACCCTTCATCGTTTTTTTAATGATCTAAGACGCCATATCATACTTCCAATCATTTTGCCACCTGTGAGGAGGAACTAGGGTTCATGATTTTTTCGCGATACAAAAATAGCCATGAGTTCAATAAAGAGCTCATGGCCGAATTTCTAAATAAATAATCTCACGAACCATAGATAGCGCTTCATCGAAATGACAGTTCGCCGGATATTTTCCGACGTCCCAGGTAATTACGGAAGCAGGAACTCCGAAACCCTTCGGCGGCGACTCCTTTCACTTCGACGTTTCCTGACGCTTTTAGGAAGCTACTCTTAGCAACCGCACCTCTATCTTTTGTTAGCCATGATTTTTACATTTTCTTATTATATTGTCAATATGTTGCTAGAACTTTTATGCGTTTTAAATCAAATTTCTCAAATTGACATAATCATTTTATACATTATCATCAACCGACAAGTTCAATACGGCTATGCAGGCATTCCAGTTCGGCACTGTCCTGAACCGTTTCCTTTTCTCCATCGAGTGACATATCCAGAGAATTTTCCGGGATCATTTTCATCTCTCGAGTTTTAAAGAATGTAATATGAGGATCGGACAAGTCTTCTCTTCGCAAAGCTTCTATCGTTTCTTGCAAATCACGCCTGTTTGCAGGCATATGAACTAATCCTACTTCCATAATGCCATCGTCTGACTGAATTAATCGGCCTTTCTTTGAAAGAACGCCTGCAAGCATAGTAGCATTGCAGATAATTCCGAAAATATAGGTGCCTTCATAGGTTCCCCCGTTTGCTTCAATGCGAAGATGCTGCCCTTTAATCTTATTCAGGTCCCTTATGCCCTCCAAGATGTATGCATAGGCTCCAAGCGTATTTTTGCTTTCTTGCGGTGTTGTATATGCCAGCCACGTAAAGGCGCCGAAATCCGCTGCATTAAAAATATTTCGTCTTCTGCCGTTTGTTTCAAAGCGTATTACGTCAACAAATCGTCGATTTCCTTTTACTATATTCCTGGCTGCTTTTGTCATTGATTTTGAAATTTGCTGATAGGTTGCGAAATCATTGTAGCTTCCCGAAGGCATATAACCGATCGGAACATAGTGGCCTCCGGAAATTACTCCTGTTGCAGTTTCATTGAAGGTACCATCCCCGCCGGAGCATGCTATTATATCATACTCCCCTCCACATAGCTTTGCCGTTTCTGTTGCATCGCCACGTCGCTGTGTTACATGCGTAGTTACTAAAAATCCTGCAGAAGTAAATATTTCTAAGACATTTGCTATCTCACGCTTTACTTCTTGCTTTCCTGCAACAGGATTTATAATGAATAGCATCCTCTTCTCATCTTGATACATAAAACACTACCCCTAAAGATTTTTAGAGCACATTCCTAATAAAACCCTGTATAATGGTGCCTGCTGGTAATGCTCCGGTTCATGGAGTATAGTGAAACTGGAAGCATTCGCGAGGCTAATTATACAGAATATTACGGTAAAGGGATTAATAAGGTGTTAACTAATGGACTCGTATAAAATTCATAGAATTGCCGTTATTCAATCCGATTTCACAGAAAAATTTGGAGTTCCACGGCAAAGTAGTTTGGTTACAGAACTTTTTTCGAAAATTATTTTTGATAAAAAATATCGCACACCCGATGCAATTCGTGAATTGGATAACTTCTCGCATATTTGGCTTTTATGGCTGTTCTCTGAATCCATAGATTCATACCGCTGGTCTCCAACAATCCGTCCGCCGCGTTTAGGTGGGAATAAACGCATTGGCGTATTTGCATCAAGATCTCCATTTCGTCCCAATCATATCGGTCTTAGCAGTGTAAGACTCGAAGGAATAGACGAAGACCCTAATTATGGTCCTATCCTTACCGTATCCGGCGCTGATTTAGTGAATGGAACTCCCATCATTGACATAAAGCCGTACATACCATACTCCGACTGTCATCCGAACGCTATAGCCGGATATGCACAAGAAGCACCAAACCGGGTTCTTACTGTCTACATTCCTCCTGAGTTAAAATCTCTGTTGGGTATTCAGAGAACCGAGGGATTGCGAAAAGCACTTGCTTTGGACCCGCGTCCACAGTATCAAAAAAGTTCGCAAAAGGTATACGGCATGTCTTTTGCCGGTTACAATATCAAGTTTCAAATTACGGATGATAAACTTAGCGTTACGGATTTTTCTCCTGCTCATGGAAATATGTAACCCAATAGCAATCTATAATCGATTTATTAATGACGCAACACATTCGGATTTAATAATTACTTCACTTGCCGATAGAGCTTACCATCGGGCGCAGTCACGGTATTATAATAAGAATGCACTGCAACTAGGATTTTTCACTTTTTAAGGAGGGATTTTCATGCTATCTATGCAGATGATTCGAGATGCAGCGGATGTTTTGGATGGAGTTGCACGCTGCACTCCTCTTTACCCTGCTCAGCATTTAAATGATAACGTTTATTTCAAAGCAGAAAACCTGCAAGTGACCGGCGCATTTAAAATACGCGGTGCATATTACAAGGTGAATAGTCTGACAGCTGAAGAAAAGGCGAAAGGAATCATCGCCTGTTCTGCGGGAAATCACGCACAGGGCGTTGCGTATTCCGCGGCAAAGAGTAATTGTAAATCGATTATATGTATGCCCTCTTCCGCGCCTATCAGTAAAATAGAAACAACGAAAAAATATGGTGCCGAGGTAGTCCTAGTCGACGGGGTCTATGATGATACATATAAAAAAGCGTTGCAATTGAAAGAAGAATACGGGTATACGTTTGTGCATCCCTTTAATGATGAAATGGTCATCGCCGGGCAGGGTACTATCGGTTTGGAACTGCTAGAGCAGTGCCCGGAAGTAGACCAGGTGATTGTCCCTGTCGGAGGAGGTGGGCTTATCAGTGGAATTGCATATGCCATAAAGCATATTAAGCCGGAATGCAGGGTGATCGGCGTGCAAGCCGCAGGTGCTCCCAGCATGTTTAAATCTATAAATCTTGGTCATATTATTACTTTAGATAATGTATCTACAATTGCCGACGGTATTGCTGTAAAAACGCCTGGTGAGATTACTTTTGACATTGTGCGCAAATATGTCGATGACATTGTAACGGTCAGTGAAGATGAAATATCCTCAGCTATTCTTATGCTCATGGAAACACAGAAATCCGTTGCAGAAGGAGCCGGAGCGGCAAGTATTGCCGCAGCAATGTTTAATAAAGTGGAGGTAAATAACCGAAAAACTGTATGCATTGTATCGGGGGGAAATATTGACGTTAGCATTATATCCCGTGTAATAACAAGAGGCTTAGCTAAGAGTGGAAGACTCGTAGAAATAGTCTGCAAGATTCCTGATACGCCGGGAGAGATGGCCAGAATGCTGTCCGTCATTGGAAAAACCCGAGCTAATATAATTAATATCCGTCATGATAGAAATTCCATTGTAAATACTTGTTTTGTTACAACTGAACTTGAAACTCGCGACAGCCATCATATAGAAGAATTGATTTCTGCTCTTTCCAAGCACGGCTATACCGTTTTGAACAAATCCTAGTAGGATTGAGCTCACCGTGAAGGTTTCAAATGATATATTAGCTGCAGCTAGCGTGAGCTCCTCTTTTGGAACGTACAGAATACCGCGAAATCCCCTGTATCGAAACCATCCGTTCTTTTCTGAGGTGCATACTGTACTGCCGATATTCCATAGCATAGCTTTCGTTGGTTCGTTTCCACGCTCTGCAGTATTTGCGGTTGATACTGGATATGCACACGGTTTTCCCTATTCGCGTCGATTAAAGTTGTGCAGCTATCCTAAGGACTGATCTTTGCGATGATTTGCCCATGGGTATATTCCCAAATTCCGGTTTCCTTCCATTTTCATGATATTGGAAACTTTTTCCTCCCAATTTTTATTACAACTTTTGTAAGCATTCCGGACTCTCACCGGTTAGAAAAGTACAATATCGAGTAAAGCAAAAAATAAAGGACGCTAACTTCATATCAAAATTAGCGTCCCTCTCTGGCGGAGAAGGAGGGATTCGAACCCTCGAAGAGCTTTTGACCCTTACACGATTTCCAATCGTGCGCGCTCGACCAACTACGCGACTTCTCCCGATAGTATACCGAATCTGTTATTATTCAATTAGCCGTGCTATTATAAAATAGAAGATAATAAAAGTCAACCGGTACAGCCGCAAGACTTGTTATAGATGAAAAGGGCAAATTAATTCTTTTAATATACACTCTTTTCATCCTATACGGATTTTGCTGTTTCATTCCAAAGATATTGGTTGCTTATCTTATTTGCGGCAGTTACGCACAATGTACATGCAACTAGCATTTTTTATCATTCCTGCCGTTTTTAGAAAATATGCCGACGGGGGTGTATTCTGTTGAATTTCAGAAAAACCTATTATCGCGGTTATCAGTCCGCAGTAAATTTCAGGCCTTCCTTTTTCAGAGCTAAAAAGCCTGAGCTTATATACGGAAATGGAGCTATTGAGCAACTCCCTAATGTGATTCGCTCATGTAATCTTGCCAAAGTTATTATTGTCTGTAGCCCAACTGTCGGCCGCCTGTATCTCCCCAATGTGATTAAAATATTGGTTAATCAAGGAATTAAATTTGAAGTATTTTCTGAAGTAGAATCCGACCCGAAGCCGACAACACTGGATCGTATTTACCAGCGCTATGTAAAAAATGCATGCCAAGGTTTCGTTGCTCTTGGCGGTGGAACCGTCATTAATGCAACGAAAGCTGCTGCCGCACTGGTTGCTCATCCAACCATGAATTTTAGTATATTAGAGGGAAATTTCAAAACACTTCGCCCTGTTCCTCCAATAATTTCGATCCCCACAACTGGCGGAACCGGATATGAATGCCTTGATATTTCCTTAATATCAGAAGAAGATACTCATCAAAAAATAATGATAAGAAATCGAAATCTTATTTCTGCATATGCAATATTAGATCCGTCACTATCTTTGAGCTTACCGCCGGAATTAACTGCTGCTGCCGGTATGTATAGTCTTACTAGGTCTATTGAAGCTTATCTTAGTTGGATGGGGAATTCTTCAGAAGATCTCTTGCTAGAAGAAGAGTCCATTTGCGAAATCATCATAAATCTGGAACGTGCTTTTCACAACGGAAGTGATATTGAAGCCAGCCTCCAGTTGATGCTGGCTGCCTACAAGTCTGGTATTGCGTCGAACCCATCTGGCTTTGGAAATACGCAAGCGATCTCTTATGCCCTTGAATGCGTATATGGTGCACCGCGTGGGCTGGCTTGCGCCATTGCACTTCCTTATGTTCTCATTGAATACGGAAGCGTTGTATGGAGAAAGCTCGCACACCTTGCAGAAATTACTGGAATAAAATATTGCGGCTCTGATAATGAGCTTGCTACTGCTTTCATTAACAAGCTCTGGGATATTAGTCGAAATATTCATATCCCATCAGAGTATGAAAGTATTCAGGAGCGGGATTTTCCCAAATTGTCTCATCTGGCTTCGTCCGCAGTTAACCCACGTTGTCCCGTGCCTGTTGTATTTAGCAAAAGGCAGTTCGAACAGGTATTTCGGTCCATGATGAAATAGCTATCTGTTTCGAAACTTATGTAGAATGGTTTATGGTTTTTTTCCTAATGTTTTTCAAGATTCAATGCTGATTGAGTTGCGAATGTGCAATTCCATTGGGACGTATTAGTACTGTAGGTACACTTATAACAGACCCTTCAAAATTGCGATGGACCTGCTTTTCCGGTAGTTAGATACGCAGGTCCATTCATATATATACAATATTCGCAGTTTAAAGATTCAGTGCTTACTGTTCTTTTCCTCTGCTTGCTTTTTGCTTACATAGTCTTCGTCCGTGATTTTAACGGTCCCCATATTTTCAACGTGCCCAGTAAGGCCGTCTACATCGCCAGGATCTTCATCCTCAAGTTTTCCATTATTAACAACCAAATTCGTAATGATTCCTATAATAAGGGAAACCGCAAGTGATGTAATGGAGAGCAAAGGTCCTCCTGTTACTGGGTTTTTCCCGATTTCTAGCGTCAGGCCTCCAATTCCGCATACAAGTATGGAAGAGACAACAAATAGGTTTTTGTTGTTTCCAAGGTCAACATTCTTTAGCATTTGCAAGCCACTCACAGCGATGAAACCGTACAAGGCGACGCAGGCACCACCCATAACGCATTTGGGAATTGAATTAACAATGACAACAAACGGAGTGAAAAAGCTCAGAAGCATGCATCCAATTCCAGTGTAAATAATTGTAATTACGGAAGCATTCTTTGTTATGGCAACGCATCCAATTGATTCTCCGTATGTCGTGTTCGCTGCACCTCCAAAAAACGCACCTACAATTGAGCCCAATCCGTCACCAGTCAAAGTCTTATCAAGTCCCGGATCTATGATTAAGTCACGGTTTATAATGGAGCCAAGATTTTTATGGTCTGCTATGTGCTGTGCTAATTCTACAACCGCTATAGGTACATAAATAAGTGCAATATTTCCTATCGCTGCACCGTCTATAGGCAAATACTGTCCCTTAGTGTTAATTGCTTTCATGAAGAAGAAACTCGGAACATCAAAGAATGATCTGAAGCTAACGGGAGAAAATTCATCAATAAATGGCTGGAAATTCATAATTTGAAGGCTTGCAATGCCTGAAGTGTTTCCGATAACAGTCAGAATTAGCGCTAAAATATATCCGACTCCAATTCCAATGATAAATGGTATCAACTTAACCGTTCGTGAGCCCTTGACAGATGCAACAACAATGGACAAAAACGTAATTATCCCTACAGCAATTGTTATAAGGCTGTACTCACTACCGCCATTTGAAGCCATCCATGTGGTAGCTGTGCCGGATAATGATAAGCCAATCAGCGTTACAATAGGCCCAATGATCACAGCTGGCATCAGCTTGTTCACCCAGCGCGAACCGACAGCTTTGATAATAATCGCAATAATAATATATACGATACCTGCAAAACATACACCGATTAGTACTCCCCAGTAACCATAATTCTGCTGTATGCTTGCAGCATAGGCGCCAAGAAATGTAAATGAGCTACCCAGGAACGCCGGGCTTCTTTTCTGTGTGCAGATAATATACACAATGGTACCTATTCCTGCACCGAATAAAGCTGCTGCAGGGTCCGCCTCCAAGCCGTAGCTGGAGACTAGAATCGGAACAAGCAGTGTGGCTGCCATAATTGCGATCATCTGCTGTAGCGCAAAGATGATTGTCTGTTTTGTACTGGGCTTATCTGCTACATCATAGATTAATTGCATGCCTTTTTCCCTTTCTTTTTCTCTATTGTTCTGGCTACAGGCGCATTCCCATCCGACAGCCTGTCTCCCTCAAGCTATCTGTGTGCAAAATTCATTACAGATGACTTTTTCGTAAGAAAGTTCAGCGAAGCTAGATTTCCGAATGAAAAAAGACCCCGCACTTTGGCAAGGTCCCTAAGGAAAGTATTGATGAAAATAATTTCGCCACAAAACTAACTTTTACCTTCTACATCTTGCCAACATCACAGTATTGGATTAAAGAAATCTAGACGAAATTTACACACTTGATAGATTTTATAATAGAATGGTTTATACGTCAATAATTATTTAGACTAGATATAGTGTCAATTTAAGACATGCCCGCTATTTGCCTACAACTTTTAGCGTTAAATAGCTAAGAATCTGTAGGCAGAAGCTCTGCGATTCAAAGTTGCTGATTATTTATTTTCGCATTTTTTCGGCTTATAACTGACTGTCCCGCATATTCTATCACCTGCGTCACCGGCAGCGGTAAGAATATATCCCTGCTCATTCAAAGGAGCCTCGGAGAACTTCGCGGAGTATATTAATACGTCCGGGTGGTTTTCAAGGAGCAATTCTACTCCCTGCGCCGCAGAAAAAATACACATGATTTTTATTCTTTTGCACCCAACACTTTTTATTAGATCTACTGCTGCCTTTGCGCTAACACCTGTTGCTAGCGCAGGATCAACGATTATTACTTCACCTTTGTCGGCATCCACCGGCAATTTAAAATAATATTGCTTAGCTTCAAATGTTTTCTCATCCCGATAAAGACCCACATGCCCAACTTTGCATGTAGGGGAAAGACTACGTAAGCCGTCCACCATTCCAAGGCCAGCGCGGAGAATTGGAACAATCGTGAACTCCTCAGCGAGTACTGGAGATGTAATTTTCTTCAAGGGAGCTTGTACCCTTATGTCCTTAAGCGGAAGATCTTTCAAGGCTTCATATCCCATTAGCATTGCGAGTTCATTTGTAAGTTCACAGAACTCTTTCGTTCCCGTGTTGATGTCACAAAGGTGCGTAACCTTATGCTGAATTAATGGATGATTAAATATAACAAGGTTCGGATATTGATTATACATGTCGGTTCTCCCAATGAATTTTTTATTTTATCCTATCATTGCGAAAAATCCATTGCAAACAAATCTTCCAACCAATCAATCTTTTCTTTTTAAATAATCAAAGCGTATAATGGAAAAAGGCATGCGATTCGAAATGGATAATACTATAGAAATACTATTTCTTTCTCAGAAATGAATTGAACATCAAATGCCAATAAATTTTATAAATCGAGGTGTCAATCTGTACCATGGCTGTAATCCTTGTCAGCGCCTGCCTAATTGGCTGCCCCTGCAGATATGACGGTGAGGCCTGCGAATGTGCTGTACTTAATGAGATAGCTAAAAGCAATACTCTCGTTCCTATCTGTCCCGAACAACTGGGAGGACTTCCTACTCCACGCCTTCCTTCTGAGCGGTGGGGAGATAAAATTCTTATGAAAGACGGAACCGATGTTACCCTGCAATATAGGAGGGGTGCGGAAACAGCCCTAAAAATTGCCTTAACTTGCGGCGCCGATTTCGCTGTTTTGAAAGCCAAAAGCCCTTCCTGCGGGAAGGGGTCGATTTATGATGGCTCATTTTCAGGCACTCTTACAGCTGGTAATGGCGTAGCAGCGGAAAAACTAATGCACAATGGGATTTCTGTATTTTCCGAAAATGAGCTTCCCGAAATAATCTCCTTATGCAGCCACTAGTTTTTCCATTTGTCTATTATTCTTCTATAAAACATGCACAATCAGGAAATTCAAATATTGCACCCGCGCGGAATGGGATCGTTGCTTCTTTCAGCAGTTTCCACAGTACACCCAGTTCAGATACTTCCGCGCTATAGAAACCAGTTTGTATATTTTTGAAACCGGCGTAGAAGGAATATCCAGCATCCGATAGTGCGGATAATAGCGGCTGATATGCAAGGGGATTTCCGCTCCCCTTCCTTCATGGAGCCCAGCAATCCAAGATGCAAGCCTTCGCATTTCCTGTTCCGAATCGTTTTTTCCAGGAATAACCAATGTTGTTATCTCTACATGGCATTCCTGCGATGCTGCATTGATAAATTCCTTCACCATTGGCAAATTTCCCATAAGTGTCCCGCTGTACCATGCCTCTGTAAACCCTTTAAGATCTATATTCATTGCATCGATATACGGGAGCACTTCTCTTAGAACTTGCAGCGTAAATGCTCCATTGGTGACAAGTACTGTTTTGAGCCCATGTTTTCTGCAAAGCTTTGCAGTGTCTCTAACATATTCATATCCAACTAGTGGTTCATTGTATGTAAATGCAATTCCAATATTACCCATTTGCACTAAATTTTTAGCTTTTACAACCGCTTCTTCAGGAGAAATAGACTTCTGCGGGATCGAGAATGTTCTATCAGATATTTTGATTTCTAAACCGCCGTTCTCAGAGTTCTTGGCACGTGAAATTTCAAAATTTTGGCAGAATGGGCAAAACAGATTGCAGCCGTAGCTTCCTAATGAAAAAATTTGACTTCCTGGAAAGAATCTTTTAAATGGCTTTTTTTCAATTGAATCTACGGCTTCTGAAGTTATAATTCCGTAATTTTGCGCCTCAATTTTTCCATTTCTGCACACACGTGCCCCGCAAACACCTGTTTGTCCTTCCTGAAGTTTGCAGTTACGGAAGCAAGCATCGCAACTTGGCATATTTTAGCATCCTTTTCAATAATGTCTTGTAACCTTAAACCGCTTCAAGGAAACATCCCAGTCTAATGAAGAAATTCCAGCTTTCTGCTTCGCAATTGATACCTGCTGTTCCGGTGTTTCAACCCCCTCTAAGTCCGGAAGCAAAACGCCTCTTTTACTACCTTTTGACACTATTACACCGTATATATTCGGATCGAGTTCCTCTAAAGTACTAATGGATTCTGCCGGTTCAAGGACATCTACGCTAATCTCCAGCATCCCAAGCTCTTCCATGCGAACCGGCGGAAATCGCGGATCACGAACAGCAGCACTTACGGCGTTGTTTATTATTTCGTCTGCAATGCAATCGGTAATAGGTTCTATGGTACCTATACACCCTCTCAATTCCCCGTTTTCATGAAGGGAAACGAAAACACCAAGTTTATTTTGCGTCAATTCCTTCGGAAGGTCGTCCGGTCGTTTTAAATATTCCCCGCAAAGCAGGTAATTAATAAGGGATTTTCGGGCAAGGTGTACATAGGTATCTTCCTTATGAATCCGTTCCATCAAAATTTTTTCCTTCTTCGCGGTCCAGTCTTTTAGAAAATGGCGCTCCGGATCTTCCCCTGTAACAAGATACGTGCCTACTCCGTAGCCAACACCGGTTACATCCTGATGGCTCAGCAATTTTGGCTCTACCTTTTTTCCATCCAGAGCGCCTGCCATCATTACAAAGCTTCGATGCCCGCATTCGGCAGCTTTTTCGCAAAAATCATCAGAGAAATCTAACAGCTCTCCGAAATTTGCATTTTCCATTATATTTACAATTCTGCGCTCATATTCCTGGCCCTCCTTACTTATGCCGTACGGGCCATTTTTTCTGAGTTTATGGGACAAATCCCCACTTGCAATATAAAATATCCGCTTATTCAGTTTTTCTGCTGCTTTTTGAATGCATTCTCCAACCCTATAATGCATTGCCAATGGTAACCCAGAAAGTGATATCCGTACTACTTTAAATTGTGGAAACGCCTCCTGTACAAAACGAATCGGGATTATCGTGGCATGATCCAAATGTTTGTCTTTTTGTCCGTCCGCCCCCAGAGGGAGCTGCTGCTTTTGTGCTTCTTCCAAGATTGCAAGGACAAACTGTGTATCATAATCCACATGCGCTTTAACCTGTCGCGCACCGTAATATGCCATATCCCCATCTGCACCGGCTCCAGGTGAAATGGAAAAGTAATTCCTATACATAACGATATGAGGGCTCGATATAACAATTGTTTCCGGTGCAAGTTTTTTTATAAACAACGCTGCTTCTCGATATGCTGCAGTTGTTTCTTCAATGCAGGCTTCCCGACCCAAGCCAATTTCCGGCAGAATCAGCGGTGGATGCGGAACAATGCAAGAACCGACGATAGGCAAGAAAATCATCTCCTAAAAATTACGCTAAACCTTATTTATCACGTTTTTCAAGTCTATTTTCCTGAATATTTTTCAATATGCAGCAAAATGTAGCCATTACCACATAATTAATCACACTACTATGATAAAAAATATACGGAACTTGAAGCATCGGAAACATTCTAGAGATTTATTGCGCGAGAATTGAAACTTAAATTGTAACTCAAGAAAGCATTGGAAAGATATGGACGGTGACTGCAGTATCTTCGTTTCGGCAGCCGGTATCTATATGGGAAAGGTGTTGACTGCTTTGTTTTTGGTTTTCGGAAATGCATCCGGAAAAATGGCTTGTGAAATGCTGAGCCGTTAGTTACTCTATATTTTACTTGATACCAAACCTCTCTTTTTCACATTTCTCTTTCTTCAGAAGACCATACAGAAAATTTCTGTATGGTCTTTCTGCATTTTTCGCGATACTCTACAAATCAGCATCTTTTACATTTTCATCAGCATATTAATACACTGCTGATTATTCTCTGCACTGGAAAACATATTTATAATCTGATCCACATACTCTTCTGCACGAAGTCCGTTGACAGCACGGTGAATTGCATTAAGAGCACGCTGCTCTTCCGGATTGAGTAAGAGATCATCACGTCGAGTTCCGGATTTCTGGATATCAATCGCTGGAAAGATTCTCCTTTCCTGCAGTTTGCGATTCAATATCAGCTCCATATTTCCAGTTCCTTTGAATTCCTCATAAACTACATCATCCATTTTAGATCCCGTATCCACTAGTGCTGTAGCTAAAATTGTCAGGCTTCCCCCTTCACGCATATTCCGAGCAGCGCCAAAAAATTTCTTTGGCATGTGCAGTGCCGCTGGATCAAGTCCGCCCGAAAGCGTTCGTCCAGAAGGAGGGACCAGAAGATTATAGGCACGTGTAAGCCTTGTAATACTGTCCAGCAGAATTACAACATCCTTTTTAAACTCAACGAGTCGCTTTGCCCTCTCTATTACCATCTCAGCGACACGCTGATGATGCTCCGGATGCTCATCGAAGGTGGAATACAATACCTCGGCGTTATCCCCCCGAATACTATCCTGCATATCTGTAACTTCCTCGGGACGTTCATCAATGAGCAGTACAATCAAGTGAACTTCCGGATAGTTATGGAGAAGAGATTTTGCGACTTCCTTCAATAGTGTAGTTTTTCCCGCCTTTGGGGGCGAAACTATCAAACCGCGCTGCCCCCTTCCAACGGGGCTTATCAAATCCATCAGTCTCATAGCCACAGAAGCCCCAGGCATTTCTAGGATATAGCGGCTGTTCGGAAAGATTGGCGTCATCGACTCAAATGTATTTCTCTTAACTGCTTCTTCCGGCGGCATACCGCATACGGAAGTTAGTAAATCTAATGCAGCGAGTTTCTCTGATGTAGACTTTTCCCGAGCCTTTCCATTCAGATAATCTCCTGTTTTCAGTCGAAAACGGCGAATAATTCCTGGTGCTACATAGGTATCGTTATTTCCCGGAAGATAGTTCTCACTGCGGATGAATCCGTATCCGTCTTGCATAACCTCCAAGATTCCTGAAACCGTTGTCTGCGGAATAATAGTCGTAGATTTGCTCGGAGTCGGCATTGCTCCTTCAACCGCCTTACTCTCAGAAGCCGCTGGTTTTAATTCTTCTGTAGAAAGCCCTGCTGCCTTTACATGGATCGGTTTCTGCTGCGTTTTATTGCTTATTTCCGAATTTCGGCCTTTGCTCTGGCTCATACGATGAACTGGATAACTTTTGTTAGAATTTTTTACATTGAGTTTTCTGGCAGGGGTTGATTTGTCTATAGAAGCCGTTTTGGTCCCCATACTGTGCGCACGATTACCATGTGAAGAAGACGAATTTTCCTTCTCATCATTTTTTCTGATCTCGTGCGGAACGGCAGCAGAATTTCTTTTTTTTGCAGTATTTGTCTGCTTGTTTCCAACCTTTTTTTCTGAAACTGCGTGTTCTTTCTTTGGCGCACTTTTCTCCGGTATATCGTGGTCTTTGCCCTGGGAATGATCTAATGGAGCTTTTTGGGCGTCCAACTGCATTATCGCTTCAATAAGATCCGCTTTTTTCATCGAGGAAAAAGAATGAATCTTTCTTTCCCTTGCAAGCTCTCTAAGTTCTACAAGCTTCATGCTGTTATAATCTTGAGTCATAAATCTGCTCCCCGCTTATTGCGTTCCATTTTTTATCCTCGTTTGGAATATTTCTGAATAAATATTCAGTTAAATCAGAAATTATTATAATGACAAAATAAAAGTGCTCTGAAAAAGTAAAGAATGTCTGTGAATACACGGCTAACGTGTATATTTTTCTATAGTTTTCTGAGTTAATTGGTGGGATACCAGAAACTGCGTATGAAACACGCAGCTCATAGATAGCAGAATTTCTTTTCTGCTGAAAGCTTACAAATGAATTCTATTAAAGAACTTAACCCTTGTCAAGATAATGCCAACGGAACACAAAATTTGTCACATTTTTACAAAATTGCCTGAAAAAAGAATCCTCTCTGTTTCAGGCAATTGATAGCTTCTTCGAATCCTATGAGCTTTATGCAAACCTAGAAGCCCTTATTTTTCTTCCGGTTCTTTACATACATCAACCCAGCCCTCAGCGTTCGAAATCTTTTCCAATTCATCCACACTTAGTTTCACCGCACTGTGGTCGTTACCCGCTGCAGGATATACCGTATCAAATTTCTTCAAACTTACATCCAAATAGATCGGAATCCCATCTTTAATACCGAACGGGCAAACGCCTCCCGGTGCATGGCCGATCATTTCTTCAACCTGAGAAAAGGGGATAAGCTTAGCCTTTGTATGGAAAGTCTCCTTATATTTGTGGTTATCTATTTTCGCGTCACCTTCCGTAAGAATGAGAATTGGGTTGTTGTCCTTCAATAGAAGAGACATTGTTTTCGCAATTTCCGCAGGCTGACATCCGATCGCCGTCGCAGCCTCATCAACCGTAGCGCTGGAAGCATCAAATTCCAAAACACGCTCTCCAAATCCTACGCTTTCTAGATACTTTTTTGCTTTTTCTAAAGACATGAAGATCTTCCTTTCCTCTATAGGATTAAATGCTATGTAACGCTTCCTCCTGCATTGTCGGCGGAAATCCGTAAATATAAAGTGTATATATTCAAAAAGTGGGAATTCCAGTAGCCATCTGATTATTGGAATTACCCAGATGTATATTCGCTTTTCTAATCTGATATTGTTGATATTACTACACCCATGCGAAAAGGTACAGTGCTACAGCTCTAATTTTTCTGCTCTTTTTCGGGGAGTAGCGCAAAGTCTTTCTTTCGAAGGTGATAATAGAATCCTGTCATCGCAATACCCGTAATTATCCAGGAAATCGGATAGATAATAAGAAGCATCTCAAATGTGCTAAAAATCGGGAAAAGCAGATACACCCAAATCAAACGGATAACGCATGTACCTAAAATGGTAATAAGCGCCGGCAACATGGAATGCCCCATACCTCGAAGCGTTGATCCGCTGATTTCGTAAGTTGCAGAAATCGGCTGCGTTGAAATAACTATAACCATTCGAATCAATGCATAATGGATTACCTGAGGGTCCTGGGAAAACAGCTGAATACATGTCGTTCGCGTAAGAACAAGCGCGGCGTCAAATATCAAAATGGAAAGGAATCCGCACCAAAAGCATTCTCTGAATATTTTCTTGCATCGCTGCGCTTCTCCTGCAGCATAGTTTTGACTTGTAAATGTTGTTGTCGCTTGATCAAACGCATTCAGAATAAAATATGAAAGAAATTCAAAATTTACCGCAGCAGAAGAACCCGCTACCGCGTAGTATCCAAACCCGTTCAGCGCAGACTGAATGCAGACATTGGAAATGGAAAATACAACGCCCTGCAGTCCAGCAGGGGCTCCGATATATATGATTCGGCTGCTGAGAGTACGGTCTAGGCACAGCTTTTTCCATTCGAAATGGAAAACTCCTTCTTCACGGGATAAAAACCATAAAATCAAAAAACAGCAGACAACATTGGACATAACCGTTGCGATTGCCACGCCGCTAACGCTCATTTTATAATAAATTACAAGCAGAAGATTCAGTCCAACGTTTAAAATCCCTCCGAAAACAAGGCAGATTAACGGTCGGTGGCTGTCTCCTTTGCTCCGTAGTACCGCAGCCCCAAAATTATATAGCAGCATAAATGGCATTCCAGTAAAATATATTTTAAGATACTTTACCGCCAAATCGATAATTTCCTTCGGCGTATTCATAAGCGTTAGCATGGGGCGTGCTACGAACTGTCCTACTATTAGAAGGAAAAAGCCGCTGATAATCGCTATTGAAAAAGCGGAATGCATTGCCCGGGGAATTCTCTTTCCTTCGCCGCTTCCAATCAGAGACGCTAACACAACGTTTGCACCAGTAGAAAGTCCAAGGAAAAGATTAACCAGTAAGCCAATTACTGGCCCAACGCTGCCTACGGCCGCAAGAGCTTCACTGGTATCAAACCTTCCAAGAACTGCAACATCCGCGGCATTAAATAATTGCTGCAGAATTCCAGTAGCAAGAATCGGTAGTGCAAATAATACTATTTTCTTCAGCAAAGGACCATGCAGCATGTCGACTTCTCTGCTGCGTTTTTTTGCCTTTACCTCTTCCATTGTTCTCTCTCCCAATACATCATTTTGCGCAATGATGTTTCTATCGTATAAATTTGTACTTTATACATTTAGGAACGCCGAAATTCATCCGAACCGCCAAACTTCATACCAAAAAACCCTATTGATATTATTATGGCAAAAGTAATTTTTTATTTAGAAGCTGAGCTATTCTAATAAAGATATGAAATATTTGCAAGCATTTGCATCTATAGAGACTGCTTCAGTTTTTTAAAATTTTATCCGGAACTTATCTATGATCATTAACTCCGCTTTTTCGATACGATCTTCATTCCCCTAATGTATAAAAACGCATATTATTTCTATGGTGAACGAAACATGTGCTATATAATATGCTATGCATAGATTAACGCCGTTAGTCGGAAAAAATGCGGATGGGCTACTGTCGAAATAGAAAAGCAAAAGTTCGGATTTCCGGTACTTTTGCCTATTCATAATATTCTCTCTTGCATGATCCACTGCTGTTTAGCTCTCTGTATTCCTTCTCATTCCCTTTCACTCAATCGACAAGTATAAGTTCATAGGATCTTGTTCCCATTTCAAGTTTTTCCGCAGCTTCCAGAATGTGTGTACCGTGGCGGCTATTAACTCTTTCCAAAAAATGTTCTTGCCCTGGATCGTCTTTTGCCTCATAGATCCGATCCATGCATGCCTGATCTACAGCGACTGGGTCGAGAGATGCCAATATACCTATATCTTGCATACAAGGAGCTTCTGCGTTTGTTACACAGTCGCAGTCCACCGAGAGGTTCTTCATTGTGTTGATGTAGGCAATTCGTCCGTTGAAATGATCTGCAACAGAGCTTGCAGCATCTGCCATTGCCTCAAGGAATCTGTCCTGTTCCGCATGTTTCTCCCAGCATTCTATGTTGCTTGTACTTCCTCCTCCGGAATGAATCCAGGCCTTTCCTTTTGACGAGGCGCATCCTATGGAAAGCTGTTTTAAAGCTCCACCGTAGCCTCCCATCGGGTGGCCTTTAAAATGGGATAAAACAAGCATGGAATTATAATTCAGCAGGTGTTTTCCAACATAGTTCTGTTTAAGGATTATTCCGTTCGGAATCTTTAAGACGGCATCCGGTCCTTCCGCATCCATCAAATCCACAGTAAAATATTTTGTCCACTCATGTTTTTCAAGAAGGATTCTATGATTTTCTGTATGGTCACGAACTCCCCCATAATAATCGCCATATGCTGTGTTGCACTCAACAACTGTCCCCTGCAGCTCATCAATGATCGGTTTAAAATAAGTCGGCCGTAGAAAGTTCTGATTGTTTATTTCCCCTGAATGCAGCTTAATCGCTACTTTGCCCGGAAGCTCTATTCCCAGCGCATGGTACATGTCTCGAAGCATTTCCGGACTAATTCTTTTTGTAAAATAAACCTTGGATTTCACTAAGTTTCCCTCCAATCCTAGTTAGCAGTTAGCCGCACTGGCAACCCCAATTTATTATATTTTCCATTGCCCCTCTATGTAAAATAATATCGTATTAGTCAATAAAAAACTCCCAGATTGAGAAATAGGGCTAATTATGGAATTCCAATGTTCAAACAGGTTGCTCTTGAATATTTTATTCATTATAGTAAAATCTTCTAAGAAAGAGTAGACATTATTCTACTGATGTGTATACTATTCTGCTATTTTGTATGAGGGGGATAACTATGGCAGTACGAGCAAAAATCTTGGCACTTGCAAATAAAATTACACTGGAAGCCCACACAGGCGTTCCCAATGTGCCTTCAGATCCAGAATATCGAATTCTCGCAGAAGTTGTAACCGATGAGCAAGCAGATGTTGCAATGGCCTGCAAAGTAAAAGTGAATCGTACGCTCAGTGAAATTGCAAAACGTTGTGGGAAATCCCCAGAAGAAACCAAACGAATACTCTATGAACTCAGCAGTGAAGGCGTCGTTGTTCGATTTACTCCGCCAAACTCCAAAGAAGAATTATTCGTTCTTCCTATTTGGGTCCCCGGCATTATGGAGATGATGGTGGGAAATAAAGCGCAGGTGGAAGCACATCCGGTAATTGCGCGTTGTTTCGATGAATATACAAAAAAGAATGCACGTTTTATGGCTCCGAATCTACCCGTTGGCATGGGAGTTATGCGCGTTATTCCCGTAGAAAAAGCCATAAACACGAATAATGAAATGAAGTCCTATGAAGAACTCAGCTACTATATTGAAAATGCATGGAAACTAGCCGTTACTGACTGCTCATGCAGACGCTCCCGGCGCCTTGCCGGTGAAGGCTGCGGCCACCTTGAAAAGGACATGTGCATTATGCTCAACCGTTCCGCTGACTTTCAGATTGAGACCGGACATGGCCACGAAATCTCCAAGGAAGAAGCCTATGCAATTCTACAGCGTGCGGAGGATAATGGACTTATTCACGAGGTCTCGAATATTGATGGCACTGGAGAAGTAAACGGCATCTGCAACTGTTGCGAATGCTCCTGCTTCTCTCTGCGCTGCGGTTTGCTTTATAACTCCTATGACATGCTTCGTTCAAACTACCATGCGGAGGTGGATCATGAAAAGTGCGCTGCATGCGGCAAATGTGTAGAAAACTGTCAGATGAATGCGGTACGGCTTGGACAGAAGCACTGCACGGACGGTTCTGTCCAAAACATCACCTCCGAAACGCCGCATGATAGATTATGGGGGAAAGATCGTTGGGACCTTGACTATCGCGAAAATCGAAAAACAGTTACCGACCGCGGCACAGCGCCATGTAAAGTCAACTGCCCTGCTCATATAGCTATTCAAGGCTACATTCGTTTGGCTTCTGAGGGAAAATATCGGGATGCATTAGAACTGATAAAAGAAGAAAATCCCTTTCCTGCAATCTGCGGCCGCGTTTGCCCTAAATTCTGTGAAGGTGCCTGCACGCGCGGCAGTTTAGATGAGCCTATAGCTATTGATGACATAAAGAAATTCATTGCTGAGCAGGATATGAACGAAAAGCACCGCTTTGTCCCTAAGATGATCAATCAAACCGGGGAAAAGTTCACCGAAAAAATTGCCGTTATTGGCGGTGGCCCCGCCGGTTTAAGCTGCGCCTATTATCTGGGGGTTAAGGGGTATCCGGTTACCGTCTTTGAAAAAGAAAAGAAACTCGGTGGCATGATGACGCTTGGAATTCCCTCTTTTCGCCTAGAAAAGCAGGTTGTTGAGTCTGAAATCGATGTTTTGAAAGAAATGGGGATCGAATTTAAAACCGGCGTGGAAGTCGGCAGAGATATATCGATCGAGGAATTGAGAAAACAAGGTTTCAAGGCTTTCTATCTTGCGATAGGCGCTTCTAAAGGAAGCACTCTTTCTTGCGAAGGCAGTCACTTGGGCGGTGTTATCACCGGACTTGATTTCCTGCGTAGTTTCAATCAGGGAAAAAAGCCTCCCATCGGTAAAAACGTCGCCGTCATAGGGGGCGGCAATGTGTCCATTGATGTCGCCCGTTCCGCACTTCGCTTGGGAGCTGAAAATGTATATTTGATTTATCGTCGGGGGAAAGAAGAAATCAAGGCCGATGCGGAAGAAATTGAAGATGCCATTAATGAAGGGCTGAAATTAATGCTTCTTCGCTCACCGAAGAAGATTGAAGGGGAAAACGATCATGTCCAACGCATTACCCTGGAAATTATGGATTTAGGCGCCGCTGACTCTTCCGGCAGAAGATCTCCGGTTTCAACTGGAAAACTTGAAACCTTGCCTGTTGACAGTGTTATTAGCGCTATCGGGCAAAAAGTAGACTTAGGACAGCTCGACATCGGACAGCTACAGACACAGCATAATGGAACCGTTATAGCAGATGCGCTGTCATATCAAACAAATCAACCGGATATTTTTGCTGGTGGTGACGTCGTAACAGGACCGCGATTTATCATTGATGCCGTCGCGGCAGGTAAAGAAGGCGCAATTTCTATTCACCGCTTTGTGCATGATGGGCAAACCCTAAATATAGGACGCGATCGAAAACTTTACAAAGAAATGGATAAAGCCACAGCGGCGGTAAGTATTGGAGGATATGACGCAACCTGCAGGCAGCATGCAGCATCTGTATCCCCCGCTAAAGCAGTAAAAACCTTCCGCGATCTTCGCCGTGTGTTTACTGAAGAACAGATTAAGAAGGAAGCCAGTCGCTGCCTAAATTGCGGGGCCGCTTTTGTGGATCGGTACCGGTGCGTAGGTTGCGGCATTTGTACTACGAAATGCCGGTTTGATGCAATACACCTTGTCCGTGATGGCGACTATATCTCGCCTGATGTCCGCAAACTAGCTCCATATCTCATTGGAGGTATGGCGCGCCGTGGCAGCAGGATCGCCATCAATCTAATCCGTGGGAAAGACTCCGCAAATTGAAAAAATTTCTATTTCTGCTGCAAGGAAGGATCCGAAAAACGGATCCTTCTGCTTTCTATTGGAAAAATTCGAATAACGCACTTTTTTCGTATATAATATATTAACGTAATTTCTAATTATTTTTTTCGGAGGCATAACTTGAAAGAGATATATCTTGCCGGAGGCTGCTTTTGGGGAACAGAGCGCTACCTTGGCTGCATTTCCGGTGTAACTTCAACGCAAGTCGGCTATGCAAATGGAAATGGAAAACCGGTAACATATGAGGAAGTTTGTACGGGAATTCCCGGGTATGCTGAATGTGTTCATGTTCTGTATAATGATTCCATACTGCCGCTTGAAAATCTTCTGGAATTTTATTACAAGTCCATTGACCCGCTTTCGTACTGCAGGCAGGCTATGGATTATGGGATTCAATACCGCACTGGAATTTATTACGTTAATTCATCGGATTACTTCATTATCGATTCTTCCTTACGGAACCTTGCAAAATCACTGCATGTGCGCAAGACGGAAATCGAATCCATGCCGCTGAAAAACTATTTTCCAGCGGAACCTTATCACCAGAAGTACTTGGAAAAAAATCCAAACGGATACTGTCACATTCCCCCCCGTATATTTGCTGAAGTGAGGGCTATCAATCATGGTTCCTGAAAATTCAATTTCCAAAACGCGTGTCGCCGTGCTAAGCATCATCGTTGAAAATACAGAAAGTACTGATGCACTGAATCGCATACTTCACGAATACAGTTCTTATATTATCGGAAGGATGGGAATTCCTTACCGGTTGAAAAACATTTATATTATCTGCGTAGCCTTAGATGCTCCTCAGGAAATTATCAGCGCGATTTCAGGAAAAGTTGGAAACCTTTCCGGAGTTAGTAGTAAAACTGCATATTCGGGACGACAGTAATGTCAAGAATCCTCCTCGTGCTTTCTACTCTGCTTTTGTTTTTCTTGACTTGCTGGTTTTAGGGCTAATCCAGCCCCTATGTTTACCGCCGTTTCAATTTGTTATATATCCCGAATACAAATCTGCACAGTCTCTTATTCAAGATTCAAGTGTCTGCTCAGCATTCTATAAGTGACGAAGTAAAATATTGCGCATAAGACAAGCATTCCTCCCGTCTGCAACCATAACAGATTTCTAAGATATATGCAAAATACTGTTTCACTTTGATAGCTACCGTAGATATCTGGAATCGTATAAACAATCCATGTCATTTCCCCGCCTACCAGCAGCTGCAGCACGATTAAAATTCCAAAAAACACGAGGACAGAATATAGCTGTTTATGACTGTCGAAACTGTAACCTACCGACATGGATGTGTATAAAAGAAGAATAAACATCAACATTGCTGCTAAGAATAAAAATGTAAACTGGAGTATATACTGAATAAGGCTGAACCCATTTCTATTTATATTTTCAACAAGAAGTTTCAACTCTTCAAACATATGCCCATATGATAGTTCATATGCTGAAATGATAAGATAAACCATCAAACAGCTAATTGCGGATACTATGATAACGGAAACAAGTGCCACAATAATTTTTGACCATATTAGTTCTGCAGTGCTTACCGGCAGAGTAAACATTAGGTATCCCTCATCCGTCAGAAGATTTTTATAAAATCTTTGAATAATTACGACAATATAGACAACAAAGATAACAAGGAGAGTTAAAACAAATAAGCCAAAGCAGAAAGTACTGTAATATTCTAATGTTTGCTGTTTGGCATTTACTCCGATTCTAATGAAGAGTACTGAAAAGAGGCCGAAAACAATGCTGGCAGCTAGAAACGGCAATAACTTGCGCGCAGCTTCACGAAATTCATACTTAATCAACTTTCCTAGCATCTGAACACCTCCCGAAACATCTGATCCACGCTCTTCCCGCTATCCTCGCGTATGCTCTCAACGCTCGCATTCAGTACAATCTTTCCTTGGTTCAGGAATAATACATCATCCAAAATATTTTCAACTTCGGATATCAGATGCGTACTGATAATTATTGATGCTTCCTTGTTGTAATTTCCAATAATCGTTCTAATGATATAGTCTCTTGTCGCCGGATCTACGCCGCCTATTGGCTCATCTAAAAGGAACAACAACGCTTTGCGGCTCATAACCATTATCAACTGAACCTTCTCCCGCGTCCCTTTTGACATCTGTTTTATTTCTTGTGTTTCCTGGATCCCTAGGCTGTTCATCATCGTAAGTGCCGTTTCTCGGCTGAAGTCCGTATAGAAGTCCGAAAAAAAGTTCAGTAATTGCCGCACACTCATACTATCTGGGATATAGGTTCGTTCCGGAAGATAGGAAACGATTTTCTTCGTTGAAGGGCTCGGTGTCTTACCATCGATAATAACATTTCCTGACGTAGGCGTAAGCAAGCCATTTGCTATTTTCATAATCGTAGTTTTTCCGCTCCCGTTCGGGCCAAGAAGCCCCACAATTTTTCCTCTTTCAATACTGAAACTCACACCATCGAGCGCTTTAATATTTCCAAAATGCTTTACAAGATCTCGACATTCAAACAGGCTCATCTTTCTCTGCCTCCGTCCTTGCCATGTTCAATTCAATCTGTTCTATTATTTCCTTCTGCGTGAACCCCAATTTTGTCATTTCGGATATAAAATTTTCGATTTTTTCTTTCGCCATATTCTTTTTCATTGTTTCGATAACCTCAGTGTCCGAGGTTACAAATCTTCCCTTCGTACGCTGGCTAAAAAGTAGTTTTTTTTGCTCCAATGCTTCCATTGCCCTCTGCATGGTATTCGGATTTACTCCAGCTTCCATTGCAAGCGTGCGAACGGGCGGAATTTGTGATCCTGGTTTATAGAAGCCAGATGCAATCGCTACTTCAATATTACTGATAATTTGTGAGTATAGGGGTGTATCCGCGTCCAAGTGCCAAACCATCTGTCCACCTCCGTTCATTTGTATTAATCGTGTAGTACAATAGTACAATGTAACGGTGCTTGTCAAGCGTGAAATTTTATTTGTAAACCATGGATGCACTGCACATTAGCAGCGTTCACCGCAAGTTCCTTTCTTTTTCGGTAAAAAATCGGAAAATATCCTGTCTACACCAGGAATTTTCCGATTTTGCGTTCATCGCTGTTCAATTTTACATTGTGTAAATAAAGATTACCTTATAACATTTATTTTATTACATTTGATTAAAATTTGATTTGTTACTTTCCCAACTGGGATTTCGTCCACTCAATCGCAGGTTTTAGATTCTCCTCGGATACTGCGCTGTAGCCTTCCGTAACCATTTTATACACTGTGTCTGACTGTTTTTCTTCTTCCGACTTGTCGTCATATCTTTTGAGGATTCTCTTATTCTGGATGCTCATGAGAAAATGATTTAATCCTTTGAGCTTATTGTAATCATATCCTCCCTGTACGTAGAAAAATGGAACGCTCCCAGGAAGTTTTGCTTTTGCTTTAAGAAGGGTCTCCAATTCAGGAGTGTCAGGAGACATTCCACTTGCAATTACTGCGCGAACATTGTATTTTCTCCTAGCATTTTCCAGCCCTTTTATTGAATTCGCAAAAAGCCAGCCAAGATAAATTACATCGCTACCTTTGTGCTGTTCGGGAACTTCATTCAGAGTATAGTAAGGAAGGTTGGTTGCGTCGCTCAATATCTTTGCATATTGCTTTGTGTGACCTGTTTCTGATGTGTACACGATAATCATTTTTTATCCTCCTAATAATTTCATTTCGTAAATGTAATAATCATCAGCACAAACTTACAACGCTGTATTATTTTAACATATTCTGTAATCCAGAAAAAGAAGGAGTTCGCCGAATCTTATAGTATTTTCATAAGATGACTAAAAAATGTTTTCAGATCGTTAGGTTAAGTAAAACGAAATTTACATCTTAACCAAATATGTTGAAACAACCAAAGCGAATGTTTACCTTTTAACTTTAATTTGCTTATCTAACTTTATTTCGCTTATCAATTAGTGTAAAATGAACGAAATAAAATTGGAATTAATCTTTTTCAAACACGAAATGCCGTTTTCAAGTCGGATTTCTATAATATTTTTCTTCTTATTCTATGAATAGAAACTCAGGGTAAAGTAGAGAGGTTAAAAATGGATCTGATTCAATGGTTCGGCAATACTGTAATGGGCTTCTGCAAACAAGATCCTGAAAAGGCAAGACGCTTTCTTCTCACTGGCTACCGGGCAAATCTGCTGAGCTTAATAACGCATCTTCCGCCATCCGCGATGACAAAGGCTAATCGTTATGCTGCTATCCACATTATGGAAACTATTATTCGTTCTCTCACCCGTCCGAAAACATGCGCTATGGTTAGTCTCTTTGTTCCCTGCGAGATGCTTTATTCCATCGGACTTGCTCCATATTCCTTAGAAGCTATTTCCGGATATATTATGGGGGTCTCATGCGAAGATGCATGCCAGCAAAAAGCTAGCGAAGCTGGGTTTTCCGATACTATGTGTGCATACCATATGACCTATCTCGGCGCTGCCGAACTCGGCTTAATGCCTCCTCCGCGTTTTATTATTTACAGTAATCTTGCCTGTGATGGAAATATGATTACTTTTCCGTATCTTCGTGACAAGCATAATGTTCCCTCATTCTATCTGGATATTCCATATGAGAAAAGCGATGACTCCGTAAGGTATGTTGCTTCACAATTGCAAGTAATGCAGGATTTCATAGAACAAATGGTCGGAAAGCATATTCCTGAAGAGCGGCTGCATAAAGCCGTCCGAAACAGTATAGCTGCAAAAAAAGACGCATTGGCTACCGCATCATACCGCAAATCGCACTTTCTTCCTACAGATATGACAAATGAAATGTATTCTGCATTCATGAGTCATATTCTTCTTGGTTCCGATACCGCAGCAAAGTATTTTTCCTTGTTAAGGGAAGAAAATCAAAAGGCTCCTTTCGGCAAGGCAAAACGTCTCCTGTGGCTGCACACGATTCCTTATATGCAGCCTTCTCTAAGAAACCTGATAAACTATTCTAAGGATGTTTCCATTGCAGCCTGTGATTTAACATATGACAGCTTTGTTTCGGACTGGGACGAAGATGACGTGTACCGGGCAATGGCATCCCGTCTTGTTTATTCCGGATATAACGGACCTGTTGACGACAGAATCCGCTATGCCCTTCAAATGGCGAACGTAACTGGTGCCGATGGCGCTATTATCTTTGCACACTGGGGGTGCAAGGTAACTCTTGGCGCCTCTAAAATGCTGAAACAGGGGCTGGAAGAACGCGGGATTCCCGCAATTATCTTAGATGGCAATGGAGCTTCTCCAGCAGCCACCGGCGATGGTCAGATTCGAACACGAATGGAAGCTTTTCTTGAAATGCTGGAGGCAAGCAGCGATGATTCATTATATCTGTAAGTATACCCCCATTGAGCTTTTTGCGGGTTTCGGTCAGAAGGCAGCCGTTTTAGATTTTCCGAAGCCGCGTTATGATCACAGTGATGAAGTTATGCATGGAAACATCTGCGGATTTGGTAAATCTGTTCTGGAAGCAGTGCTTGGCGGGGATGTGAAACAGATAGTTCTTATGAACTGCTGCGATGTCATCCGACGCGTCTACGATATCCTCAGCAAAAGCGGCTGCTGTGATTTTTTATATATGATGGATCTCCCGCATGTTTGTAACGATTGCCAGTCTGAAAGATTTGCACTGGAAATGAAAAAGTTCATTAAAGAATATGAATCTTTCAGCGGAATACCCTTCAATAGCACGCTAATCAAATCTAACTTTGCTCCTTTAAAAGAAGAGCCAAAGGAACCTTTCCTCGTCTTGTGCGGAAACCGAACGGAGGGGACACTTGTTAAAGAGCTTAAAGAAAAAATGCCACTTCCTGTTATAGACTGTACTTGTGTTTCCGGAAGAAATATCAGCATCCCCAAGCAGGATCCTTTCAATATGTCAGAATACGCAAAAAGCCTACTGTCTCAGTTTCCATGCATGCGAATGGAAACCCGCAAGCAAAGGCGTCAGATTTTTGAAAATCCTTATCTTCGCGGTGTGATCTACCATACAGTGAAATTCTGTGATTACTACAGCCTAGATTTTCGGGAAACGCAAAAATGCTGTCCTTGGCCCATAATGAAACTAGAAACTGATTGGACTCTTCAAAGTTCCGGACAGATACGGACTAGAATTGAAGCTTTTTGCGAAACTCTTGAAGCAGGAAAGGAGCAAAAAACAAAGATGAATGAAAATGGCACCCTCTTTGTTGGTATAGATAGCGGCTCAACCAGCACCGATGCTGTGCTGATAGATCGCAACGGCAGAATTCTCTCTTCTGTTATTCTTCCTACTGGCCGCGGTGCGCAAAAAAGTGCAAAAAACGCCCTTGAGAGTGTTTTGCATAAAGCCGGAGTGTCTTTCTCTGAAATTGCTTCCATCGTATCGACCGGATATGGACGGACTAATACCGGATTGAATAATGAATCTATTACGGAAATCAGCTGCCATGCAAAAGGAGGACATTTCCTCTATCCCCCTGTCCGTACCATAATCGATATTGGTGGTCAGGACTGCAAAGTGATTCGTTTGGATGCAGAAGGAGCTGTAACCGGTTTTCTTATGAACGATAAATGCGCTGCTGGAACCGGTCGATTCTTGGAAATGGTCGCGAAGGCACTCGGCATGTCCCTCGATGAATTGAGTCACGCCGGTCTTTCCTGGAAAGAAGACATTACGATTACAAACACCTGCACGGTTTTTGCCGAATCCGAAATTGTTTCCTTGGTCGCGCAAAATTGCAGCGTGAATGATATAGTTCACGGATTGGAAGTTTCCATATCAAGCCGGATCGCTACGCAAGTCCGCTCAGCAGGGGGGACGCCTCCATATATGCTGACAGGAGGTGTTGCGCAGAACCAAGGCGTTGTTAAGGCGATTAGCGAAGCATTGGGTGCCGAGATATTCATCTGCAAGGAAGCCCAGATCTGCGGCGCTTTCGGTGCTGCCCTGTTTGCTGCAGAACTTTAATCACACATGCCGTATTTTCCTCTACATGCCGCATTTTTCTAATAATTTCTTCGATTTGGTATGAGTTTTTATAAGAGTACTTCAATTTTATCTGATTCGTGTTATACTTTTTAATCGTGACAAATTGAAATAATCGTGCACTTCTGCACAAATACATGTGAAGGAACTATTTCGATGAAAAGGTACAGTAAAAAGAAAGGCCTAAGTATTCTTATTTTGTTTGTAGTCATTTTGGCCTTGTGCATTTATACCGTAACTGCAGGATTTGGTGATGGTAAAAAGGGATCGGCAAGAAATATAAAGCTTGGTCTAGATCTTGAAGGCGGTGTTTCCATTACTTACGTTGCCAATGAGGAGCATCCATCCGTAGAGGATATGAATGATACCATCTACAAGCTGCAGAAGCGCCTCGAGACGTATTCCACTGAAGCTAATGTCTATCAGCAGGGGGAAAACCGTATTACGGTTGAGATCCCAGGCGTAACGAATGCCAATGAAATTTTAAATGATCTCGGCTCCCCTGGCAGTCTGTATTTTATTGCGGAAACAGATTCTTCCGGAAACTCGAACTGGTCCTTCAACAGCACCACCGGAGAGTATGAGCTTACAAAAACCATTGAGGACCTGGAAGCGGATGGATCCATTGTCTGCACGGGCTCCGATGTAGCAAATGCCGAAGGGCTATCCTACCAGTCCAGCAGTAATGTATCGCAGGAATATGTTGTGTCCCTTGAGTTCACCGAAGAAGGTACGCAGAAGTTTGCCGACGCAACGGAAAAGGCATATAGCGCAGGCGAAAGCATTGGCATCTACTACGATGGCAGATTTGTATCCGTCCCGAAAGTGAATGCAGTAATAACCGATGGAAAAGCGGAAATTACAGGCATGTCCACGCTCGAAGAAGCTTCGGAAATAGCCTCTTATATCCGTATCGGTGGTTTGAAGCTTACGTTAAGCGAATTACGTTCCAATGTAGTGGGTGCGCAACTAGGTCAGGAAGCTCTTCATAAAGCCATTATCGGTGGAATCATCGGTCTTTCTGCGGTTATTCTTATTCTAATCCTTGTTTACCTGCTTCCCGGCGTTATTGCTGCTTTTGCACTAGTATTCTATACCAGTGTAATGCTGCTTTTACTAAACCTGTTTAATATGACGCTTACGCTTCCAGGTATTGCGGGTATTATTCTGTCCATCGGCATGGCAGTTGATGCAAACGTAATCATATTCACTCGAATTCAGGAAGAGGTTCAAAACGGAGCAAGCATTTCTACCGCTATAAATGCCGGCTTTAATAAAGCAATGGGGGCCATAATAGACAGCAATGTTACAACAATCATTGCAGCTCTTGTCATTATTATTCTAGGCACTGGAACAATTAAGGGGTTTGCAGAAACACTAATCACGGGCGTTGTGCTCTCTATGCTGACTGCATGTTTTCTTACCAAGCTCCTGGTTAAAAGCGTGTTCTCTGTTGGACTTGATAACCGCAAGACATGGGCTCGTCCGAAGAAGGAGCGGCATTACAACTTCATAAAAGCAATGCCCCGATTCCTCATTGTTGCAATACTTGTCATCGCAATTGGTGCCGGATTTATGATCGTTAACGGCGCCAATGGCAAGCGCGCATTGAACTTCAGTCTGGACTTTGTCGGAGGTACATCTACAACTGTAGAATTTAACGAAGATTATTCCCTGAGCGAATTAGATACACTCGTTAAACCGATAATAATAGATGTGACGGGTGACGCAAGCGTATCCATGCAAAAAGTTGTAGGCTCCGATCAGGTTATTATAAAGACACGAACCCTGAGCCAGGAGGAGCGCGAGCAGGTATCGCAGGCTCTAATAAATAACTTTGGAGTTGATGGCAATAAAATTACATCCGAAACCATTTCGGCTTCTATTGGCGCGGAAATGCGAGATCGGGCCATTCTTTCCGTGGTAATCGCCGTGTGCTTGATGTTGTTGTACATCTTCCTGCGCTTCCACGATATTCGATACGCTGGCAGTGCAATTATTGCCTTGTGCCATGATGTGCTTATTACCCTTATGAGCTACGCGATTTTGCGCATCAGTGTGGGAAGCTCCTTTATTGCGGTCATGCTGACAATTCTTGGCTATTCAATCAACTCCACAATTGTTATTTTTGACCGTATACGCGAGGAGCGGAAGCGCAGAGGCGATGGCGACTTGATTTCACTTGTCAATGATTCTATCAATTCAACGTTAACAAGAAGTATTTATACGAACCTAACAACATTCGTATCCATTCTGGGAATGTACATTATCGGCGTTGCATCCATCAAGGAATTTCTTCTTCCCATGATGGTTGGCATTGTTGCAGGTGCACTTTCCTCCGTATTCTTGACAGGACCGCTGTGGTGCCGCATGAAAATCGGAAAGAAAATGAAAGAGTATCCGAACAGCTGAAGCCAAAAAATTTATACTTATTCAAATGTAAGCCTTTTCAAGAAAGGCATTCATCGATACGTGAATTCGCACTTGATGAATGCCTTTTCGCTTATATTTACCGAACTCTGCACTTGTCAAAACGCACTGGAACGAAGCCGTGCTTTTCTATCGCTAAAATCACATTCATGAACCACCTACATGCGCGTACTACAATGCAGCAATTTGTCTCTTTGCGCAAATGTTCTGAAAATACAATTTCGCTGTTTCCAATTCTGTTATTAGAAAATGTTTTACCCTCTAGACCATATTCTTATGTTTTGATAAAATGTTTCCCAAAAGGCAAATGGGATAACATTTTATCACAAATCGAATTGCTCAGCTCCCTTCGTATTGTCTGAAACCGAACTGAAATTTAATGGAGATTAGGAAAATGGATACACTTAAAGCCGAAGCTTTTCTCCGATCTGTAGAATTGGGAAGTATCATGGCTGCTGCGGAGGATCTGGGCTATACCCCTTCCGGCGTTAACCGTATGATTAATTCATTGGAGGAAGAACTCGATACAAAATTGCTGCAAAGGGGTCGCAATGGTGTCGGCTTAACTCCTGCAGGTGAAGAACTGCTGCCAATGATACGGGAATTTTTTCTTGACGGAAATGCAGTTCTTGAAAAATGTTCCGATATGAATGGCTTAATTTCCGGCCGACTTGTAGTCGGTTCCTACTACTGCGTCGCAGCAGAATGGCTTCCTGGAATTATCAGCGGCTTTCTCGAAAGATACCCAGGAATTGACATTGATATTGCTGAAAACAGTACCGTGGAACTGACACGGGCTCTCATGACAAGCCGCATCAACTGCTGCTTTATGTCCGCTCCGGATAATTCCGTCATTCCCTTTACCCCGCTTACAACGGATCCAATTGTTGCCTGGCTTCCTATGGATAATCCGTACGCAAAAGAGTCTACATTTCCGATGGATAGGATATCGCAATTTCCATACATAGAAGTTCTCAAAGGAACGGAAACCGATGCAGAGCGAGTTATGAAGAGTAGAAATATCTGCCCGAAAGTTAAATACACGACACGCGATCAGTTTACTGCGTACTGCATGGTCAACGCCGGTTTAGGCATTGTGTTAAATAATTCACTTGTAACGAAAAGCTGGCATCTGAATGTCGTAACCTTGCCTATTGAGCCCGCAGCAGATATCACGATTGGTATCGCTGTCCCGCCATATACAAAACCTTCGCCCGCGACAAAGAAATTCATTCAGTTTACGCAGAACTATCTGAAGAATAACATATTCAATTCTCAAAACTCATAGACCGCATAGCATGTATATATGTAATCTGCCGCAGAGATTTTCTCTCTGCGGCAGTTGTTATTTCTCTTAGACTATCGTTTTTGAATCCAACTACTGATTTCACCAGGGTCATAGATTCCATTCAGAGTTTTGGCGCCAATAATATTTAATTCAGGATACGATTTCTTCAAATCCTGCTGCGCCTTTTCCACAGTAGACCCACCCGAAGTTGCAAAAAGAAAAATGTCTTTTCCCTTTAAATCCGTGCTTTCAATAAAGGTGTTAATAATCCTTGGCGCTGTATACCACCAAACCGGAAATCCAATGATCACCGTATCATACTCCTTTATTCTCGCTGTTATTTCTTCTATTTCTGGTCTGGATGCAGCATTATTCATTTCCAGTGTACTTCTTGCTTTGCTGTCCATAAAGTTCAGATCTCGATTTTCATAAGGCTTCCGCGGCCGGATTGCACAAAGATCTGCATCCAGCGTTTCCGCAACCGATTTTGCAGTTCTTTCCGTCCTCCCTGTAGCCGAAAAATAGACAACAAGTTTTTTATTCATGAATTCGTCACCTCAATTACTTGCGCTCAATTCTACTTATTCTCTGTGAACATACCGTCTCCGCTGCATCATGAATTTCAGTGAGCGGCTTTCAGAAGCTGTGCACTTCCATTTCGCTTGATATTATCCCACTTCTTATAGTCCATGGCAAATCCCTGCGATTGCTTTTCGAGGAACTTACCTTTTTTTCGGAAGTCTATTAACGCAGTACTACGCTACAGTTGGATTTTTCAATTTACTTTTACGCGCCATCGGCTTCAATGGTAATTATTCCATTTTCATAGTGAAAAGAGACTTATTCCTGGAATTTATTGCTGCCTACTGTTCTCCAAGAAGAGCTGCATAACCCGCAGCAGTGAGATAATCTTCTCCAAATTCATCCGGTTTTATCTCAATAAGCCAATATGTATAAGGAGCTTCATTAATTAGGAATGGAGAATCATGCAATTCCTCATTGACAGCGCTGACAATTCCATTTACCGGAGCCGTAACTTCATAGATATATTCTGTAAATTTTGTATGAGCACAAGCGTTTCCCATTTCTATCTTCTGCCCAAGACGTGGAAACTCGACTTCCGTGCAAAATCCCATCCAAGAAAGAAGGTAATCGGTAAGTCCGATTTGAATTCTTCCATTTTTCAATTTATGTATCCACACATGCTTATCTGTAAATAAATATTCTTTCGGGAAATCATTCATTATTGGTTCCACCTTTCACCGCCCACGTACCCTGCATAAATACTGGAATTTCACTGCCATCCCGGCATTGCGCTGTAATTTGAAGATCCGCCGTGCCAATCATAAAGTCAACATGAATTGCAGATTCATTGATGCCTTTTTGTCTTGTTTCGTCATACGTCATTTTCTCGAAGCCGTCCAGACATTCCGAGAAGCCCTCTCCCAAAGCTAAATGGCAGCATGCGTTTTCATCAAACAACGTCTCCTGAAAAATCACGCCGCTTGCATTTATCGGGCTTTCAAACGGAACGAGAGCACATTCCCCCAAATAGGAAGACCCCTTATCCGTACGGATAATCTCCTCCAGCAGCTCTTCGTTTTTTTCCGCCTTTACCTTTATTGCCTTTCCGTTTTCAAAAACAATAGAGAAATTTTCGATAATCTGCCCCTGGTATGACATAGGTTTTGTAGAATATACAATGCCCTCCGCAGCTCCCTTCAAGGGAGAAATAAAACACTCTTCCGTTGGGATGTTCGCGCAGTATGATATTCCCGAAATTGTTTTGTCATCGCCAGCGCAAAAATGGCTGTCGGGAATAAGCCCGACCGTTAAATCCGTTCCATTTCCCGCAGTATAGTGCAAGGATACAATATCCAGGCTGTTCAGATAGTCTCTGTGTTTTTTCAAACTGAATATATGCTGATCCCATCCATCACGGTTTTCATAGGAGCATTGAAGTATCAGGTCCCACATTCTAGCTTCCGCTTCGGAAGGAGCAAGTTCCGGAAATAGCCGTTTAGCCCAATCCCTTCCGGGTACCGCAGCGATAAGCCACTGTACTTTTCCATCCGTCTGAATTCGATATGGTTTCGCAATTTTTCGTCTCGCATTATAGGCACGTAGCATTTTCGTCTGATCTTTGCATTTCATTCCATCCGGATCCGCGGAGAGAATGTAAATTTCGACGACTAAATTACTGGCTTTATATTGAAGCAGTTCGGTCTCCCATTTTTCGTACTTCGAAAGCGTCTCTTCCATCTGAAAATCATTATCAAGAATCTGTATTTTCTGATCGTGCCAGTCCACGCGGACACGCTTTGCACCTGCCCGATAGCATTCCTCTATTAACATACGGATAAAAGCAGGCTGATCCAGTTCCGCTCTTATTTCAACTTCCTGCCCTTTCTGAATGTTAGCTCCGGAACAGACAAGAAGTTCAGCATACTGCCGCATTCTTTTTTCATCCAAAATATCTTCGCCTTCTTCCCGTTTCGAATTATCGACGGTATTTACAATCTGTTCCCCGAGCGAAAGGGCTAGTTCATTTATTCCCCTGAATATTTTGCCCAGAGGACAGGGCATTTCCTCCGGTGTGCAAAAGCGCGCTACGGCAACTTTTGCACAATACCCTTCATTCTCCGTGGAAGCCGGAATGATGATGGTATCCCCTTCCTCATATTTTTCATATTCGTCAATAAGGTATAATGGCTCCGTTCTTCCAGAAATCTGTAGAGCGCAGACTTTCTCTCTATTCTCCTCAATGCGTCCATCGAAAACCCAAAGATCGTCGATGCCCAATACATTGCGAATATCCCGATTTAAATCTTCCATATCGCCGTTGCAGGACTCTTCAAAATGGCCAGAGTCACGCAATTTTCTTCCTTTTCGATCCGAATAGACGATGTTCCACGTGCCGGAATCGTTCTGAGACCATGTACGTTTCATCGTTGACAGACAGTGAAAAATTGAATTCATTAGACGCGCTGCTGCCGGCTCGGGAACAACAAATTCATCCTCACTAATGCACAGAAGGCTATCGCGCATGCGGCGGTATCTCCCAACTCTAACTTTTCCATTTCTGCGAAGTACAATTTTCTGCTCTGCTTCCGCAGTTACTGAAAAGCCAGAAGTAGTGCCCTCAAAAGCATGAACTGTTTTTCTCGAAACAATTTTTACTTTTTTTAAATTTGTTTTTGTGTTTTCCCCTAGCTTAACCTTCATATCTAAAAACACTTTCTCTCACAGCAAGAATATTATTTGCGATAGGCGTCATCCAGAATACTGATATCGTACAGATCCTCTGCATTTATTTCAATTCCTTTCTTCAATATCAGCGTATTGGAAGCTTCGTCCCATTTTAGAAATATCCCATTGAAGGACGTCCGTGTTCCGTCTTTTCCTGACAAACTTTTCTGAAAATAATCAACTCGAATTTTTATTCCGGAAGGGCCGCTGCAAAGCTGCTGTAATGTCCTGTTAATCTTTTGTTTCTGGTCTTCGTCGATCTGCGTTTTCATCTCTGGCTGCCACGCCGCCTCCTTAATTATATCTTCATACCCTTCAAGAACTGAAAATGGAGAAAACTGCGCCGCTCTGCTCTCCCGGGGAAGAGGCGGGTGATTTACGAGCTCCGGCCTGTTATTAAATATAATATCTCCGTACATTCGTTCCGCTTCTTTTTCCTCTGCTGTTTTGCTGATATCGGTATCCGAAGCAGCCAGTTTGCCTAAGCGATCCATCTTTGTCACTTCGCTTTGTGTCCTCCAATTTCGCCATTTCTTTCGATTGCCGTAGCACCATTGCGGAAATCCGTTCCTTTAAGAATTGCGTTCTTTCCATATTTCGAACGTATTTTTAAGATTGCCTCCTGCTTTCTTCTTTCCTTTTTAATCCCTTTCTTTTCCTCTTCGATTTCTTTGGTATTATCCGCAACAAAGGAGAATATATCCATTTGCTCCAAGATTGCCGATTGGTCCTCATTTTCTGAAATAACACGCTTAGCCGTAAAATATATTCTGCGGATAACAAGTCCCTTGACTGCAATACTGCGAAATAAGCTTTCTGCCGCATCAGTAATTTCTTTTGCAGAAGCAGTATAACGATTCAAATTTTGGCTCCCATGTGAGCTCTTCGGAACCTTCCTCCCATACGCATCCGATTCCAGTTCCCCCTGATAGTTCAAGGCTGCATTACGGAGATTAGAAACGTCATATTCTAAACGGAGATCAATCTGGTTGGCTACTAACTTTTTTGACAGCAGTTCCATCGCCATTGAATCCGCCATCTCACACACGACTACTTTAGCGCTTTCCCAGTCATACGGTTCTTTTAAAACCTGTCCAGAGGACAAGCTGTTTTCTTTCGGCTTATAGTTTTTTATATCCTGTATGGTAGCGGACTCCTGCCCCCATGCATGGTCGATTAAAAATTCCGCATTAACACCCAATAGCGTATAGAGCAATTCCTCATTTTCCAAGGAGCATCGCGCAATGTCTCCCATGGTGAAAATGCCATTTGCCTCCAGCTTTTTCTTCGTTCCAGTACCGATACGCCAAAAATCTGTCAGTGGCCTATGTGTCCATAATTTCTTTCTGTAGCTGATTTCATCCAGCTGTGCGATTCGAACTCCGTTTTCATCGGCTTGAACATGTTTTGCTACTATATCCATTGCAATTTTGCAGAGATATAAGTTTTCCCCGATTCCTCCCGTTGCCGTTATGCCGGTTTCTTCGAGAATTTTTTCCAATACGGTCCTGCAGAGTTCCTTCGGCGTTTTCCGATATGAATGAAGATATGAAGTGGCATCAATAAAGACTTCATCTACCGAATAAACATGAATGTCCTGCGGAGAGAAAAATTGAAGATAAATCTGATAAATTCTTTTGCTGTAGTCAATATACAGGGACATGCGTGGAGGGGCAACCAAATAGCCCAGTTCCAGCTGCGGACTATTTTCCAGTTCCACTTTGTTATATGAAATGCCGGTAAATTTTCTTCCTGGCGCCACTTTCCTGCGAACATTGTTCACAAATCTAGTCTTTTCCACCACCTCATAAAGTCTGGCACGTCCGGAAATTCCCAGTTCCTTCAAACTTGGCGAAACCGCAAGGCAGATCGTCTTTTCTGTTCTTTCCAAATCCGCTACGACAAGATGCGTCGTAAGCGGATCCAGTCCGCGTTCGACGCATTCCACTGAAGCATAAAAAGATTTCAAATCAATGGCAAAATACGTTTTTACGGCATTCTCTTTTCCCGCTGTGTTGTGCATTCCCCGCTCCATATTTGCTTTCAGGCATGTTTCGTTGCGGCAATTGTCCTAAATTAGGCTTCAATATTATTCATTCCATAACGCCTGAGGAATTCTTCCTCGTTTATCACAGGGATTTTTAATTCCGCAGCTTTTCGGTTTTTATTTGATGTCGATTGCTGGTCATTATTAATAAGATAATCCGTATGCTGCGTGACCGTTCCGGTAACTTTCCCGCCTTGAGATTCAATGTATTCCTTCAGCTCATTTCGGTTATGAAAATGCGTTAGTTCCCCGGTAATAACAAATGTCAGCCCTTCGCACGCCGTTCCTCTCTCCTCTTCCTCCGAAGACTCAAAACGAACCTCTTTAAGAATATTTCGCGCGCTTTCCAAATTGTCTGGATTTCTGCACCAGCGAATAAGGGCTCCGGATTTTTCCGGTCCTATCCCTTCTATCTCCGTGTAAGGATTATCCTCTTCGCACTGTTGCGAAGCGTCCGTCAGAAGCATTTCAAGTTTCTCTGCCGGGTCAGTCTGCTTCCATTTCCTATTCGCGTAATGATATAGTCTTTTGCTTACATCTCTTCCGCACATGGGAATACACAGCGCATATAGATAGTGTACCGGATCGGCAGTACGCGCTGCTTCAATGGCCTGCACGAGATTTGAGAACGATTTTTCACCAAATCCCTCCATGCCTTCAATCTTATCTCTCTGCTCTTCCAAGCGGAAGATATCCTCAAAGCGATGAATAAGGCCTTCTCGAATGAAGGAAGCAAGAGAAGCCTCGGAGATTCCGTCGATGTTCATTCCTTCCTTGCTTACAAACCGTGTAAATTTACTCAATTTTTTTGCTGTACACTCTTCATTGGTACAGAAGAGCGTTTCTGCGCCGGAGCCTGAAATCCGCATTTGCGTTGGCTTTCCGCAAACAGGGCAGAATTTGGGAATGTCGAGAGCCCCAACCTTTTTTATCAGACCTACAACTTTCGGAATAATTAGATTCTGCTTTGTGACTAAAATTTCCGTTCCTGCTCCGCCGATGTCAAGCCTTCTGCATTCGCTGATATTGCAAAGAGAAGCCCGGCGAACAGTTGTTCCGGCAATTTCGACCGGCTCAAATACAGCTACAGGGTTAATGGTATTTGCCGAACATGACCATTCAACTTCTTTCAGTACTGTCTTCTTCGGCTTATCCTGCCATTTGAAAGCAAGTCCTGCACGCGTCGCATGATGTCCGGTTACTGAGCCTGTAGCCGCGTAATCCGTGTCATCGTAAGCGATGACTAAGCCATCGACCGGATAGTCATACCCACCGCTTTCTACGATCTTGGTAAAATCCTCTACGCCCTTGCGCAGCTCTATTTCCGTTTTGCATAAGCGACGTTCTACAGGCTTCATTCCTAAAGACTCGAGATAATCCAATCGGTTTCCCCAGGAGCGAATTACCTTTTCCGTGTAAACAAGCGTGAAAGGCTTCCACGTTAAGTGACGCCTTTTTATTTCGTTTATGTCCTTTAGTGTCAGGGAGCCGGATGCCAGATTGCGCGGATTTGCATACTCTTCGTCGGATTCGAGAAGAAAATGATTGAAATCCGTATATGAGATAAGGCACTCTCCACGGACAACAAAATGTCCTTTTTCCTCAATCTGAGGCAAAATGCCGTCAATTGCGGAGGCAAGATTTGTTATATTCGTCCCGATGTGGCCGTTCCCGCGAGTCAATACTTTCGTAAGTTTCCCGTTGTCCCAGGTACAGACAAGCGTCAACCCGTCTTCTTTCCAAGAGAGCCAAACGGGCTTTGTTCCCATCCACGAAACAAGTTCATCAACCGACTTTGTTTTTGCTAAACTCAGCATCGGGAACTCATGCTCTTCCTTTTGGCCGGCCATCGTATCTTCGGAAACACGGTTCGTGGGACTATCTTGAAGAATGATTCCGGTTTTTTCCTCCAGCTCCTTAAGACTGTCAAACAGAGCATCCCATTCCGTATCCGACATTAATTCTGCATGCCCATTGTAATATGCATCTGCAGCCTGATTAAGCTGCAGAATCATGCTTTCCATCTGCTCCCTTATTTTCTGATTCTGTTCCATACCATTCCCTATTCTATTTTTCCGACTATCCCTTCCATACTTGAATACGTTCAAGTAAGCTCTTTCCGTTTTCTGCAACGGCATTATGTTGCCTTTTATATGCCGCTATTATATCTTACCAAACAGGAATGGGCAACGGCAATTCCCCCTCTTGGCGGGCAGTTCGGAAGGCATTGATTGCCGCCGAAAAGGCTCCTGCTCCCTCCTATTTAATGATCTTGAAACAATATTCTACTTTATTGCGTAACAATTTCCCGTTAATTTAATAATAAAGCGAGTTTATTCTTTTTCATTCTTCTTTTTATCCGCAAAAAGGAAGCTGCCTTATTTTCAGCTTCCTTTTTGCTTTTTTATTTCTTTGATGCAGGTGTATAATTTATATATATATATAGCCGTGGTTATTCTTAGGAGATGCAAGTGGAAACAATAAGATGTATGGCAGAGCGGATCACTTTTCAAAATCCTGAAAATGGCTTCACCGTTCTTCGGGCCCGAAAAGTAGGAACCCGGGAGAGCGTTACGCTCGTTGGGATCATGCCGGAAGTCGTTCAAGGAACCGAAATGGAGGCGCATGGTGATTGGAAGCTTGACACGCGCTATGGCCTGCAGTTTCAGGTTTCATATTGGGAGGAAAAACTTCCGCTGACACGCAGCGGCATTGAAAAGTATCTCAGTAGCGGTTTTATTAAAGGAATCGGCCCGATTACTGCGGAGAAAATCGTCGATACATTTGGAGAAGAGACCTTTGAAATAATAGACCGTGAGCCGGAGCGTCTAACGGAAATTGCTGGCATCGGCGATGCAAAACTGGCGATGATTACGGAAAGCTGGTCCCAGCACCGTGAAATTCAGAATATTGTTATGTTTCTCCAGAAATATAACATTAGCAGTACGTATGCTGCTAAAATATATAAACAGTACGGGGCGTCTGCCATCGCGCACCTTCAGGAAGACCCGTATCAGCTTGCCGATGATATTTGGGGCATAGGATTTCGAACTGCGGATGAAATGGCAGGAAAAATCGGAATTCCAAAAACGAGTCCTCTGCGTTATCGAAGCGGCATTCTTTACGCTCTGCGCATGATGGCAGAAGAAGGTCATTGCTACGCTACGCAGGAGCAGCTTTTGCTGAAATCGCAGGAGCTTCTGGGTGCGGATTCAGAAAACCTGCTGAATGAGATTAGCCTTCTTGTGTCACGGAAAGACATTCTTATAGACGGGAATGCTATTTATCTGCCTGTGTTCTACCATACAGAAGTAAATCTAGCAAAGCACCTAGCAGAGCAGGCAATTTCCCCAGAAAACATCACTTACCACATCGACTTCGATTCCTTGGAAGAAGTCGCAGGCATTTCCTTTGATTCCATCCAGCGAAAGGCAATCGAAACTGCTGTAAACGCAAAGGTAATGGTTCTGACAGGGGGCCCCGGCACAGGGAAAACAACAACCACGGTCGGAATTATTTATACTTTTATTTCTTTAGGGAAAAAGATCCTTCTCGCGGCGCCGACCGGGCGTGCGGCAAAGCGTCTGTCTGAAGCAACGGGCAGAGAAGCCAAGACGATACACCGCCTTCTGGAGGCGAGCCCGAATGGCGTTTACAAGCGAAATGAAAAAAACACGCTTCATGGCGATGTACTGATCGTAGATGAGTGTTCCATGATTGATCTCATGCTAATGAATGCTTTAGTAAAGGCCCTTCCGCCGTCCATGCATCTCGTGCTGGTCGGCGATGCCGATCAGCTTCCCTCCGTGGGCGCAGGAAATGTTCTTCAGGATATTATTCGGTCCCATTGTTTTCCGGTTGTTTCCCTTTCTGAAATTCACCGGCAGGCAAAATCCAGTAGAATTATTACCAATGCACATCGGATTAATGCGGGCCAATTTCCGGATTTGTCCAATAATAAAGGAACCGACTTCTTTTTTATTGACAAAGACGATCCGCAATGCGCCGCGGATGAAATTGTGCATCTAGTAACGGGCCGCCTCCCAAGCTATACCGGCATTTCAGCTAAAAGCATTCAGGTCCTCAGCCCCATGCGGCGCGGGCCTGTTGGTACCGATCAACTAAATATGCGGCTGCAGGAGGCGCTGAACCCGAGCGCATTCGGTATTCGAAGGAACGGGATCCTTTTCCGTGTAGGTGATAAGGTCATGCAGATTCGGAATAATTATGATCGTGATGTTTACAATGGAGATATGGGATTTATCCAGGAAATTGATATGGAAAATTCCACAGTATCGGTTCTCTTTGATGAAAAATTAGTCCAGTATGATACGACGGATTTGGATGAAATTATGCTCGCATATGCAGTAACAATTCATAAGTCGCAAGGGAGTGAATATCCTGTTGTCGTTCTTCCCGTCATGATGACGCATTATATTATGCTGCAACGGAACCTGCTCTATACCGGCATAACAAGGGCGAAGAAATGTCTTGTACTCCTTGGGAGTAAAAAATCCATAGGCATTGCCATTCGCAATTCAAGTGCGGGGAAAAGAAATTCTCTCCTGAAAGAACGGCTGCAAACCGCACAAGCCAAGTTGAAAAATTCCTGAGCCATGTGCGATCCCCTGCATCTGCAGCACTCATGGGAACGGCAAAAACCGCTCCGTATACATTATTCTACTGATTTCAGTGCCTCCACAGGATTGATCTTATCCAGTGAAATGTCCATAATTTTATTGATGAGCCACGTAAACATAAGGGACAGCACCGCGGCAAGGAAATAACTTAAAGGCTTCAGCGTTGCGTCAAGGTAAATGGCGGAAACTTGAAGAATTTTATTAAGCGATCTTGAAAATAGCCATCCAAGAGGCATGCCGAGGGCTGTTCCAACTAGGCTTAAAATAAATGTTTCCCTATCAATATACGAATGAACTTCCCGCGGGTAGAAGCCAAGGACTTTAATAGTCGCAATCTCTCTTTCCCGCTCCGATATGTTCGTCACTGAGAGAGTATACAGCACTACGAAAGCCAGTGCGCTCGACATGACAATTATAATGTAGACGATGGCATTCATAAGCTTAAATCCGCTGGCAAAATTCTTTCGCATCTCATTTGTGCTTAGGCAGGATAGCAAATCGCAGTTCTCCTCCAGAGCTTCCGCAAACGCACCATTATCTTCTCCATCCTTCAGCGAAATCAGATATCCATTAGCCCGATAGTCCTTGAAAACCGATTCGAAGGTATTCTGCGTCATATAAACATAGTTCCCAAGGTAATTGTTCAGCAGTCTTGCAATCGTAAAGGTTTGTTCCTGAAGATCACTGAGCTGAATGGATACTTTATCTCCCTCGTTAAAATCAAGCATCTGGCCTGCATTCACAGTTACAAGTACCTGCCCGTCTTCAAGCGTGACCGTTTCCCCATCTACAGCCGTTAGGGTCACATAAGGGTGGAGATCCGCATTCTTTGGAATTACAATCAGCGTTGCCGATTCTTCCTTGTCATTGCTTCGAATTTTTATGGAATCCAGATATCCATTCAGGCAGGAATCAAAGCCCCTCTGGCTCGTCAGATATTCCGATATTTTATCCTCCCGATCTTCCGCTGCTACGGCTAAAACATCAAAATGGAATGTCTGATCGTACTGTTTGGGAACAAGTGCGTTAACAGAGTCCCGAACTGAAAATCCAAACAGAAGCAGTGTCACGCAGCCGGCAATGCCAAAAATGGTCATCAGCATTCTCCGCTTATAGCGGAAAATGTTTCTGGCTGTGACTTTGCTGAGAAAGGACAAAGGCTTCCATAGAAAGGGAATCTTTTCCAGAAGAACTCTTGATCCCGCTCTTGGAGACTTGGGGCGCATCAATGTCGCCGGGGACTCTCTTAGAACGTTCCTGCAGGCAATCAATACCGCTATTAAAATCCCGCCTAAGAACAGAAACGGACCGACAAGTCCATATGAAGCAATAAAATGATATTCATAATTTGGGAGCAGATACATTGTCTGGAAAATTGTGAAGATAAACGCAGGAAGACCAATAAATGCAAGCACCGATCCTAAAAGGCATCCGCATATGCCTGCTTCAAAGGTAAAAAGCAGATATTTTCTCCGGATTTCGCGGTTGGTAAATCCAAGTGATTTATACGTACCAATCAAGCCCCAGTCCTCGTCCACCATTCGTGTTACTGCGGTCAGAGCGACCAGCACCGCTACAACAAAGAAGATGATTGGAAAAATTGTTCCCAAAGATTCGATGGAATCCGCATCATTTTTTATGTTGGTAAAGCCGGAAAGGGCACTGCGGTCACGTATATACCAATTAGCTGTATCAATTTCCTCAAGCTTCCCATAGGCTTCCGAAAATTTGTTCCGCACATCGCTGACTGAATTCTGATATTCTCTCCACGCTTTATTGAGCCTTTCACGACCCGCTTGCGTACCCGAATCCAATTCGCTCTGCGCTTCTGCAAGCTTGTTCTCTCCCTCTATTTTTCCTGCATTATACTTTTCCCAGCCGCTATCGATCTCCGCTTGGGCATTGTTCAGTTTCTGATAGCCGGCATTGATTTGCGCCTGCTTTTCATCCAGTTCCTTTCTCGTTGCATCGATCTGCAGTTGCTGTTCGGAGAGTTGGGACTGTGATTCATCAAGTTTCTGCTTCTGTGCCAGAAGAGTATCCCTGCTTGCATTCAGACTTTCCAGCTGCAGCTGGAGAGCCCTTTCCTGTGCAGCGAGGGTTTCTTTTTTTACTAAAAGCTGGTTTCGCTGTATTCGCAGTGCAGCGGCGGTAATTAAATTTCCCTGTTCTTCATATTCCGCAATCTGTGTATCCAGTTCTTCAATCTGTGCATCCAGCTGCGCAGTTTGCTCTGCAAGCGCATCAATCTTCCCCTGCACGTTAGAAATGCTGCTATTCAGCGTGTCTAATGATGAATTGACTTGGTTCAGGCTCTCATTCAGTGTTGCCTGTCCCGCATCCAGTTGCTTCTGTGCGCTATCTAATTGCTCATATCCAGAATTCAGCTGTTCCTGAGCTTTGTCAAGCACTGCACGGGAGGCTTGGGAAGTGCTGTCTAGCGCCTCCTGTGCATCAAGAAGTTTCTGCCTACTCGCGGCAAGGCTGTTGTTTAATTCCGCATAGCCGGCATTAATCTGCTCCTGCCCACTCTGCGCTTCTTCGGTGAGCTGCTTCTCTCCTTCCTCAAGCTCCTTTTTTGCATCGGCAAGTTCCTTGTTCGCTTCGCTTTCCGCGTCTTTCAGTTTCTGTTCTGCTTCCCTGCGAATTGCCTCTGTACGCGCTTTTTCTCTGTCTTCTTTAATTTTATCCGCAATCCGGTCTCAGACTTCCTGCACCGCTGACATATATTCCTGACTATAGCAGTTATAGGCTTCAGTACCGGAAACCCGTACCTCAACTGCCGTATAATAGTCTACAGAGATAAGGGATGGCAACACGAAAATCACTTCCGACTCCAAATCCGTGGTACGGTAGGAAACCGATCCAAAAGGGTTGTTTACATCCCGCACATCCGTTGCAATACCGACTACGGTCAGTTCATCTGTTTGATACGCCGCACTGCCAGCATCCTGTTCGGAAATGCTTTCAAGCGAATCCAATGGAGCCTCTTCTTTTTCGTCCTGCTGATTCGCAGCATTCTGCAGAAGGATGCTATCTCCTACTTGTATTCCGCACGTTTCCGCAAGTTTTCTCGTTATTAGTACCTGCGTATTCGTCTCCGGCATGGAGCCTTCCAGCAGATACGGTGTATTGATCCCCGAATCGGTAAGTGTACAGAGTGTTGCCGTAGATTTTTCCTCACCAGCTTTAAAATCAACCGTTTCCGAATGAATTCCCTCGGCCTTTTCCACTCCGCGGACTGTGCACACTGCGTCTACGTCCTCCTGCGTCAAACCGAGCGTCGATACGATTTCGATATCTCGAAGGTTCTGCTGATCGAAGAAATGATCTGCGGAATAACGTAAATCCTCGCATGCTGATTTCAGTGCGGAAAACATCATTACGCCAAGTGCAACAATAAGCAGCAGAGAAATGAAGCGGCGCTTTCCATTTCGTATACTCCGCTGAATATCTTTTGCATAGGCATCTTTATCGACTTGCTTCATTATTTTTTCCGCACTCAAATACCGAATTCCTCCTTCTGCGAAGCTTTACCATTCAATCTGCTCAATTGGAACCGGGTTTCGGTTGATTTTCGTTGCTATTACTTTACCGCTTCGAAATCTAATCAGCCGATCTGCCATCGGGGCAAGCGCCGAATTATGGGTGATTATGACAACGGTTATTCCTTGTGTGTGGCACGTATTTTCCAAGAGTTTCAATATCGATTTTCCTGTTACATAATCCAGTGCCCCTGTAGGTTCGTCGCAAAGCAGGAGTTTCGGATTTTTGGCCAGAGCTCTTGCAATTGAAACTCGCTGCTGCTCTCCGCCAGAAAGCTGACTTGGAAAATTATCAAGTCGTTCGCCAAGCCCTACCTGGCGCAAAGTATTTTCCGGATCCAAAGGATGCACGCTTACCTGCACCGCAAGTTCAACATTCTCAAGCGCCGTTAAATTCGGTACAAGATTATAGAATTGGAAGACAAATCCAATATCCTCCCGTCGGTAGCGGATCAGATCATGATCCGAATATGCGGTAATTTCGTTTGAGTCCACGTAGACCTTACCTGAGGTCGCACGGTCCATTCCGCCAAGAATATTCAGCGCCGTGGTCTTCCCTGCTCCGGAAGCACCAAGAATAACCGCAAGTTCCCCTTTTTCAACGCGGAAGCTGGCATCATTCAGAGCTAGAATGGGAGAGCCGTCACTGTTATATTCTTTCACAACATGCTGAAATTCTATATAGGCCAAATAGTTTTGCCTCCTTGCTGCTCCCGTGCGATTTTTAACATGTAATGATTATAACAGTTTGCTGTCAGCAATAGAGGTTATTTTCGAAAATTAACGAATATTTAACGAATAGCAAAAAATACTCCGCAGCCTTTCCCGGAATGGTCAATGGGTGCGGAGTACGCAGTGTTAATCACGGTTCTATTTGGTTCTATAATAAATGTTGGGGTAGAGCTCTGGAGAAAAAGCTCCAGAGCTCTTGCTATAGAATAAAATATAGAGCATAAAGCACAGATCCTTTAGGGTATAGGCGAGCAGACCAATACGAAAGGAAGTGTCAATATGCTCTATAAAGATAATATAACAAAACTGATGGGATTGGAAGAGGCCATTGTAGAACGGGTGGAGGAAACAGGGACAGAGCATCATATCTACCTGGAAATGCTCAGGAAAGAGCATCCATGCCCACGATGCGGGGAAAGAACAAACAAAATCCACGACTATCGTGAGCAGAAAATAAGAGATTTACCTGCTTTTGGGAAGA